>Ga0172379_10000832_pt1 | contig 71197 bp, 59 predicted proteins | sample GrowelOW334metaG_FD_119756 | JGI IMG/M metagenome (GOLD analysis project Ga0172379, IMG submission 119756) | Groundwater microbial communities from an aquifer near a municipal landfill in Southern Ontario, Canada - Groundwater well OW334 metaG | ecosystem: Environmental > Aquatic > Deep...
GCCTGCACCTTTGTTGCGCGAAACTTACAGGTTCATTGGAGCCTGCGCGTTTCGCGCAACTTCGGTTCGGCCTCAAAACCGTCAATTTCGCCTTAAAAACCTTATGTCGGACAGGCTCCTAGGTTCGGCGCTTATGCAGCCCTTATAAATTTTTGCAGCAAAAATTTATATTAGAATTCGGACAGCGGCAGGACGGGCTCTTTGAATTTGCGGGGCGTGAAGTCAGAGGGCAGCGTGGATTTGGCGCTTTTTCTTATTCTGACGGCCGTTACGCCCGCCTTTCGCGCCTGTATGATGTCGGCGTCCGAAACGGCGAAATACAGGACGACCGGCTTATGTTCCAAAAATTCATATTTCTGGTTCTCGTCCGCGGCAAAAAAGAAGGTGTCGGCCAGCGATTTCCATTTTTGCACAAGGGGTTCCGCGCCTAACGGGGCTCTCTGGCAGAGAAGATCGACTTTGAAACCCAAAACCCTGAAAAACCACGCGGTAAGCCATACCGCGGGTTTGACGCGCTCAAGCTTATGGGCGCGGTTGACCGCGGTCCAGTAGTCACCGGACCCCGGCTCCAGTTTCATGGCGCGGGCGCTCTGGAAAGCGGGAGAGGAGAATACCAGGCCGTCGTCATATTCAAACCCCGCATGAAGCCCCATGAGGGTGAAGACGCTGAAGAACACCGCCCAGATGGCGGCCAGAAAAGAGAAGATCTTAAGCCTTAAAAACCACTTTTTCAGGAAACTATCCAGGGCATGCAGCATTAGTTTGTCCTCGTTATCCGGTTGAGGTCCGGCTTCGGGGTCACCGCCCGGCGCGAAAAACACCAGCCCAGCACCTCCCTCATGAACCGTTTGGAATTGGCGAATTCGGTCGCGTTGGAAAGCAGGGAATAATCCTTGTCGTTAACTATGGAATCGGGGACGGCTATGCGATAAATGCGGTCCGATTTTACAGGGGAATTTTCTATGAGGAGCCGTTCCACGGCCGGGCCCTGCATATGGATCTCCATGCCGGAAACGCTGACGTCGCCGGAGGCCGTTTCTTCTATGGCCCGCTTCAGGTCCGAGCCGCGGATCTTGACGAAGACAACGCTTGTATCGGCCGGCAGCACCCGGTAAAGATCGCCGGCGGTCACAGGGCCCCGCAAAATGTCGCCGCCCAGCACGGAATTGTTGATGATAGCGGCGTTGGCCCTGGCCCAGCGTCTGACGCAATCAGCGGTAAAATTGCCGAGCGGGGAGGCCGAAGCCTCCGATCTTCTGATGTCGGAGGCGGCCGTGCCTACGCGCCTTGAAAAAATTTTTTTTATTACGGCGCGCTGCCGGTCGATAGTTTTCAACGCGGCCTTGTCCTCGCCGTATTTGTCCTTTTCCAGGAGGATGTTCCCGGCTTTAACGTTTACCAGGCGGCCCGTGCCCGGATCAACGGAGAGGTTTACTCTGGCCGCCGCCTCAAGTTTGGAGGGGACCGCCACGATCCAGGCTTTATTGACGCGCAGCGGCTTTGTAAGGCCGGGGTCGTCGGTTAGGATCAGGTCCAGCCTGGGGAGTTTGCTCAGGAAGGAGGAATAAAAATCCTTGGCGGGCGGCTTCCTGGGGTTGACGCTAAGGAGCAGCACCGTTATGCGCGCGCCCGCGTCCTTGAGCGATTTGAGCGACCGGGCTATTTCATAATTTTCCTTTTCCAGCTTATACTCGGGCAGATACCGCTGGACATCGGTCTTGGACGGATCCAGAATGGTTACGGCCAGAAAGCCGAGCTGCGCCCCTCCGGTGGGAATGAGCTGCTGGCTCTTTATGAAAGGCGGTTTCTTGTTGTTGTTCCTCTGATAAAGGTTCGAGGCCAGAACGGGAAATGAGGCGGTCCGGACCAGTTTTTCAAGGTCGGACGGCGAGAGCGTCAGGTCCTCCGGGCCCAGGGCCGACACGGCGTAGGGGACGGTGTTCATGCAGGCGGCCGTCGCGCCGCCTTTGGTCAGATATCCTTCCGGGGTGTCGGCGAACCAGTTGCCCAGGTCCACGGCGAGTTTCGGATTTTTTTCCTGGTTATAAACTTTGCGCAGTACGGCGTAACCCCCTATTTCGCCCTTTCCCGCGCGGGTGGCCGTGTCCGGCCTGGACCAGAGCCAGCCGCCGGAACGGGCGGTCGCGTAAATGGTTATTTTGTCCGTTTTGGTGCAGGCCGAAAGCGACAATAAGATCAGAGCGGCCAGCCCCGCCGGTCTTATCCAGGCGTTCGGGCGGCCGTCGCGGCGTGTTCGTGTATGGTAGGATCGCATTTTAAAAAAATTGCGGCAAAATTTTTACATACCGCCGTCTTTAAGTCCACGGCCGGGAAAAACCGCGAAGCGGTGTCCTCCTGTGGGCAAATTCCCCTTGAATGGGTCCCGCCTGATACGGCTACTCCAGCCTTATAAACCTGCGGCCTGACGGGAGCGTCAGGGGCGAATTTGTTTTTACATCCTTTATCAGAAAATCCCTGATGGGCAGCGAGGTGTCCCTGAATTCCGCGCCTTCGCTGAAGATCCTGCCGCCCGTCCCGCCGCCGGCGAGATAGTTGTTGGTGACGACCGTAAATTCCGCTTCCGGGGCTATGGGGCTGCCGTCCCGTTCTACCACCAGGTCCTCCGGTTTGCCTTCCGGCGAGAGCCTGAACCGTGCCGTGAGGCCGGACATCTGCAATCTGGTCTTGCCGTCTTTTAGGTTCTCGGCGATAAGCCGCCGTATCTGCGCCCCGGTCAGTTTAAGCGTCACAAGCGTGTTTTCGAAAGGCATGACCTGGTAGATGTCGCGCAGTTTCAGCAGGCCCTTTTTCATTTCCGCCCGGATGCCGGCGGTGTTCTGAAAAGCTATCTCCGTGCCGGTCTTGCGGCGCATAACATCCGTTACCCAGTTGCCGATGGCGGAATCCAATCCGGAGGGGCTAAAGCCGAGATCGGTTTCGCTTTCCCCGATGGTGACATCCATTTCCTTGGCCGCTTGCTCGCTGAATTTTTTTATCATCGCGGTGATCTCGGGGGCCTCGCCGGTCTTATCCGTCCAGAGCGGTATGAGCGCGGCTTCGGCGCCCTTGAACTTTCCCGTGGCGTCGTCGAATTTCAGGTCCACTTTGCCGACATCGGTGAGCTCGAAGCCGCTTTCAACGATCAGGACCCCGCTGGTCTTGTCGTAATACCCGCTGGTAAACCCGACATGGTTGTGTCCGCCCAGGACGACCGCGGCGCCTTTTGCGGCCCTGGCCACCTGCAGAGTCCCGTCGGAGACCTCCCGGCCGGTTAAGGTCCAGGTGGAGATGTCCGCTTTCGGGCCGGTATTGGCGCCCAGCCCGAGATGCGCGAGGATCACTATGGCGTCCGGCGTAGATCTTTTTACTTCCTCCGTCCATCTGGCCGCTTCAGCCGGTTCGTCCCGGAATTCAAGATGGTTTACGAAAAGAGGCAAAGTGGAATTGGAGGTGTGCCTGCCGGCAAGCCCTATCACGGCTATTTTTTTGCCGGCTTTTTCTATGATGGTGTACGGTCTCAGATAGGACGGCCTGGTTCCGGACGCCTTCACATAGACATTCGCCCCCAGCCAGGGAAAGGAGGAATCCGCCGCCAGGAGTTTCAGGTTATCTTCGGAATAATCGTACTCATGATTGCCGACGGCCGCGGCGGAATATCCCAGCCGGTTCATCAGCGCTACGGAGGCCATGCCCCTGGTAAGGCTCCCTTCCGGGGTTCCCTGGAAGGTGTCGCCGGAATCGAGCAGGAGATAGGGATTTTTTTCCCGTGCGACCAGCGAAGAAAGGGCGGCGAAGCCGCCTATCGTCCGGGTGGAATTTTCCTTGTCCCACTTGGCGGGCCGGGCGCTGTACCAGCCGTGCACATCGCTGGTGTGGTAGATGGAGATGGTCAGGGCCGAGAGTCCGGACCCGGCCGTAAAGGCCGTCAGTGCGAAGAATAGTATGGTTTTTTTCATAAGTTTATTGAAATGTTCCGGCCAGGAGTTCGTTATAATCGTAGACAGCGCAGACCAGTTTCTCAAGGCCCGAGTATATCCTACTAAATTTCAGATTGGCGATAAACTCCCGGCCGTCGGTTTCCGACGCCCTGAGCGCGGACCTCAGGCGTTTTGAAGCGGCGGCGGTGTTTCCGGCAGCTTCCGCCAGGGAGGTTTTACGGTCCGGATGGGCGAGAAAATCCGCCTGGCTGCGGAGCGCGCGTTCCGTAAAAAGCAGCGCTTCCACCGCTTCATCGTCCGGCGTTAGGGCGTGGCGTTCCATATCCAGGAATACCGTTTCCAGGCAGGCTCCGGCTGTTTCAAGGCCGCTCAGCAGGTTGGCTTGTTCCGGTTTTTTTGTCCCAAGCGCCTTCAGGGACTTGTTCACGGCTTTTGAAAATTGAACAAGTTCGGCTTTGACGCCGGCATTTTCGGGGGTGGCTTTGCGGCATAGTCCCGCCAGCGCCAGTGTGAGGCGCCGTAATTCATAGCGCGGCCCGTCGGTAAATCTTAAAAGCAAGGTCATTGTTTTATTTTAACATATCCCCGGGCGCAAACGCCCGCATGCCGGGTAACGCCATAAAGGCGCAAAAAACCCGGAAAGGTAGCCCTTCCCGGGTTTTTTGGCAATAATTTTCGCCGCGAAAATTATTAACGCTTGGAGAACTGGAATCTCTTTCTGGCTTTCGGCTGGCCGGGTTTCTTTCTTTCCACCATCCTGGGGTCGCGGGTAAGGAAGCCGGCTTTTTTCATTGAGGAATGGAAGCTGTCGCCGAGGCTGGCTATGGCGCGGGCCACGCCGTGGCGGATGGCGCCGGCCTGGCTGGCGAGCCCTCCGCCCACGACCCTGGCTATACAGTCGAATTTCTGGTCTTTAGCCAGATCAAAGGGGGAAGTTATGACATATCTAAGGCGGGGGTTGTTGCCGAAGTACGCTTCCGGAGTTTTGGCGTTCACGGTCACTTTCCCTTCGCCGTTCTGCACCAGTTTTACCTGGGCTATGGAGGTTTTCCGTCTGCCTGTCGCCGTTATGATGTTTTTTTCCATGTGATTGTCCTCTTATTTGGTTGAAGCTTTTTTGTCGGCTTTGGTCCCGTACTGGTCCTGTTCGCCCACGAACATCTTGAGCCTCTTCATGCGGCCGTGGCGCAGTTTGTTGGAATCGAGCATGCGTTTGACGGCGAGTTCGAGGATCTTTGTAGGGTCCTTCTCCATCTGCCGTTTGTAAGGGATGGTCTTGGCGCCTGCGGCATAACCGGAGTGGCGGAAATAAAATTTGTCCTCTTCCTTGTTGCCGGTCACCTTCACCTTGGCGACATTGGTGACCACGACGAAATCCCCTCCGTCCATGGTGGGGGTGTAGGTCCGCTTATGTTTGCCGATAAGCAGGATGGCTATTTTAGAGGCGAGCCTGCCGAGGACCTGTTCGGTGGCATCGAAATAATGCCATTTTCTGGTAGTATCCACTTCCTTCGCGCCGGGTAAAGTTGTTTTCTGTATCATAGTAGGTAATAATAGCAATTTCCTTCCTTAATGTAAATACCCAGAAAATCCGGGATTTTCCGGGTCCGGGGGTATAAATCCGAATGTCCCCGCCGTAAGCGACTGGCCTCACGAACGAACATATTATAGCAAAAATTCCGCGCGCCGTTCCAATCTCTCATCTCCGATAAAGAAGTCGAAAAGCGCCGCCACGCTCATCAGGCGGTTTTTTTGGCGAATACCAAAACATGGCCGTCGGGATCCAGGCTGTAGGCAGCGGTGTGCCCCCAGTCCATTTTTTTAAGAGGGGCGAGTTCCTTCGCGCCGGCTTTCAGCGCTCTTGCGTGGTATGCAGCGGGCTCTTCCACCAGTAAATATATCTCGGCCCTGGGCGTCCCGGCGGCCGAAGCCGGGTCGGGCAGCTTATTGCCCAACAGCCGTTTTATCCCTTTTTCAGGCATGAGTCCCAGCACGCAGCCGCTGTTTAACTCAAATTCCGTCATCCCGGGCACATCCAGCGCCGGTTTCATGTCCAGCACGGCCGCGTAAAAATCCCTGCTCCTGCCCTGGTCCGCCACATAGAGGATAGCGTTAACATCCATTGTTATTTCTCCTTTACGATGTTTTATGTCCGGTTACGCTTCGTCCTCCATCAAAGGTCTGTGCGCCTCAAGCGTTTCCGGGGCGGCGGTTGTCTTGAGAGGGGTCACATTCCAAAGTTTCAGCATCAACATGGCGCCGATGAACGAGAACGGCATTATCATATAGGTCCAGGAGTTCCAGCCGTATTTATCAAGCAGGGAACCCATGAAAAAACCGGTGAGGCCGGAGGCCAGATATTGAACTCCGTCCAGCAGCCCCGCCACGGTCGAAGCCGCTTTTGTGCCGCCGAAATCCATGGAAGCGGTGCCTGAGAGCATCCCGTGCACCCCGAAGATCCACATGCAGGATACTCCCACCATAAATGAGGCCGTCAGCGGGGAACCGGTCCTGCCGAGTATATATAAGGAAACGATCTGGCCCAGGTAGAAGAGGAAGGCCACAGGCGGCCGTCGGGACTGGAAGCAATGGTCGGAGAGATAGCCGCATAACATGCCGCCGGCTATGCCGCCCACGGTGACGCCTGTCGCGGCCATGGTGAACAGCGTGCTGCCGTGCGTGATCTTGTGCACCTCCCCCAGGAACGGGACGAACCAGAGCATCAAGCCCTGCCTTACGAAGCCGGTGCAGAATTCCGAAACGGCGAGCGTTATTATGACGGGATTGGTGAAAACCCTTTGGACCAGGTGGTTGAAATCCACCGGCTTCTCCCTGTCGGAGTCATGGGCGGTCGCGTCGCCGGTGTTGAAGTCCTTGAAGCCCGCTTCGCCGGGCGTGTCTTTGACCATGAAAAAGTCCACAACGAACATCGCCGCTATGGCGCCCGAAGGGATAAGGAACACGAAATACCAGGGCAGGTAGGCCAGGATCCAGCCGCCGACGGTCATGGCCAGGAAATAGCCGCTTGAGATCATTATGCCGAAGATGCCGCCGAACATCCCGCGCTCCCGGACATGGAACCACGGGGCGTTGACCTTTACCACTGAGAGGGCGCCGAAAGACTGGAAATATTGGTTGGCGGCGTACAGGAGGGACATCCCCAGGATCAGCTTGGTCTGCCAGCCGCTCAGGAACAGGAGGCCGATGGCAAGATTAAGCGCGGCCGCGCCCGCCGCGCCGATAAGGATGGCTTTTTTCCCGCCTATGCGGTCGGCCAGCGGTCCGTTGAAGGCGACCGACAGGGCGTAGGTCCAGAAACCGGCCGTGGCGATGATCCCGAAGTCGGCTTTGCTGAGGTGGAAATAATCCATCATCGTCTTGCCGGCGACGTTCAGGTTGTAGCGGCCCATGTAAAATGTCGCGTAGGTAAGACCCAGCGGGAACCAGTTTAAAAAACGGCGCGTCCGGTATTCCCTGGTGTGGTTCATGGGGTTTGACATTTATTCTCCGTTCCAGATCTTGCCCTGGTAGCAGAAGCGTTTTTTCTTGATAGCGCCCGTGCCGAAGAAAGCCGTGCTTTCGGTCAGGTTCGACATTTCGGTGTCGCCGGCCCGGAAGCGTTCGACATAGGTGGACAGGATGACGGCCTCTCTGCGACAATCACGCTCCGAATAGCATAGAAAATATTTGACGCCGCGCTGCATTTTCAGGAGCCTTATGTCGCAGGGCGGCGTACGGAGCACATCGTCCGGGCAATCGGTCACTTTCAGCAGCCATTCGTATTCCGGTTCCGAGATTTCCCTGAAGCCGGATCTTATCAGTTTTTCAGCTTCGGCGCTTAGCTTTTCCTCTTCCGGGGTGGGGACGGCTTCGTAGGTCGTCAGCCAGGCCTTTTCCCCGGTCTGCGCCCGCCGGTAGGCCTGCATCCCTTCCTTGGTCAGGCGGCCTCCCGGCTCGAAAAGAGGGCGGCCTTTCAGGTCGCGCAGCAGGAAGACGTCCTTCAGGGATATGGCTTTTTTTTCAAAGAAGCTGATCGCGTCGCGCGTCAGGTAGCCTAGGAAGCTTTTAAACCCCGCCAAAGAGAGCACCAGGCCCGTATGGTCCTGCTCCTGTCTCTCCAGGATGAGACCGCTGGTGTAAGGGGTTTTGGAGCGCAGGTAGTCCACCGCCCCGTTGCGTTCCGCCAGGCGGATGGTCCCGAGCAGTTCGAGGTCCTCCCGGGAGGCTGAGAGCTGGTTGTCGGCCGCGGCGCCGCGGAATTGCAGCTGCGCCAGCAGCTGGCTGTTGGAAAGAAGTTCGAAGCTGATCTCGTCCAGGCGTTCCCGCGCTTTCGCGTTGGCCGGCTCGGCTTTCAGGACCCGGGCGTAGAGTTCCCCGGCTTTTTTCAGGTCGCCCGCGGCTTCGTGCGTTTGGGCCAGTCCCAGCAGGGCGTTCAGGTCGTTCTTGTTTATCTCCAGGGCTTTGGCGTAGTACCTGACGGCTTCGGGGTTGTTGTTAAGTTTGAAATAGATCTGGGCCGTTTTCAGGTGGCAGAAAGCCGTCATGGGGCCGTCCCCGCCGAATAGCGCGGCGGCGGCCCGGTATTCGCCCGCGGCCTCTTCGTATTTACCGAGACGCATCAGATAATCGGCCCGGTCGAGCTTAATGCGCGGCTCGCGGGGGGCCAGCGCGGAGCAGGCCGCCAGTTTCTTTTCCACCGCCGCCGCATCCCCGCTCCGTTTGAGCCCCTCGGCCTCTTTAACGCAGATTTCAAAAATTTTTTTAGGCGCGGCGGATGGAACCACGGCCGCGGCCGGAGCGGCCGGTTTCACGTGGGGTTTGACGGGGGGGGTGACGGGGGCGGCCGCCAGTTTGTTGATCTTCTCCCGGACCCTCCCGGCATAGGCCGCGGCGTTGAGTTCCTCGGAATGCTTCAGCAGTTCCCCGGCTTTGCGATAGTTCTTAAGGGCGCCGGCCGTGTTCCCGGCCCGTTCGTGTCCGGCCGCCAGGTAATAATATGCCTTGTAGTTGTCCGTGGAAATTTCCACGCCCTGGGCCAGCGTTTCCAGAGCCCTGGCGTTATCGCCGTTCGCGGAGTAGGTCAGGCCGAGTTCCCGGTAGACCGGCCAGGCCGCGGGATCGAGCGTCCTGGCTTTTTTGCAATTGGACAGGGCTTGCGGTTTCCGCCCGTCCCCCCTGAGGAGTTTGCAGAAGCCCAGGTAATAAATATATTCGCCGGTCGCGCGGGCGGAGGCTTTATTGGTTATTACGCGCAGGGCCTCAGCCTGTTTCGAAGGACCATCGGGGAGTATTTCCAACGCGTAAGCGTACAGGTCCTTGTTGAAAGGGTCCTTGTCCAGGGCCGCCAGGCAGGTTTCAAGCGCTTTAGACGCATTTCCCAGCCGGTAATATCCGGCGGCCTGCGAGAGCGCCGGGGCGGTTTCGACCGCGCCCGCCCCGCAGTTTATCAACGGGATGACGAAGAGCATCAGGCCCGCGGCGGCGGTTTTAACCCCGCGCTCTCTTGCCGCAGGGCGGGGTATGGTAAAAATTTTTAATAAAATGTTGTCGGGCGGCATTCTATTTGCGGATCCTCGGCAGGGTGACTCCGCGCTGGGACTGGTATTTTCCTTTCCTGTCCCTGTAGGAGATCCCGCAGATCTGGTCGGATTCAAGAAAAACAAGCTGGGCGATGCCCTCGTCGGAATAGATCTTGGCGGGCAGGGGGGTGGTGTTGGAGATCTCAAGGGTCAGATGCCCTTCCCATTCCGGCTCCAGGGGCGTGATGTTGACCACGATCCCGCAGCGGGCATAGGTGCTCTTGCCTATGCACAACCCTATCACATTGCGGGGGATCCTGAAATATTCCACCGAACGGGCCAGCGCGAAAGAGTGCGCCGGCACGATGCAGTACGGCGCTTTAAGGTCCACAAAGGATTTGGGGCTGAAGTTCTTGGGGTCCACCAGGCAGTTATGGACATCTGTGAAAACCTTGTATTCGTCGGAGACGCGGATGTCGTAGCCGTAGGAGGAGAGGCCGTAGGAGACCTTGTTCCTGGCGTTAAGCTTCTCCACGAAAGGCGAGATCATTTTTCCCTCGAGGCACATCTTCCGTATCCACAGGTCCGATTTCAGCATCTTATGTTCTCCTTGCAAAAGGAGCCAGGCTCCTTTTGTACGCTTTCCGGGCCCGGTATACCGCCCGGACCTTTTCAAATAAATTCAGGCGGATCCGCGGGCCGGCGGTCCTGAACCGCCGCGCCTCCAGTTTGTCCAGCAGGTCCGAATAGAGACGGTCCATGACGAACGCGCTTAAAAGCCCCGGCTTGTCCGCGCGGCCGGCCAGGGTCCGCGCGGCCGCGTAAAAAACGCGCGCCCGAGCGGCCTCGAACTTCATTAATTCTATAAAATTGGCCGGATAATTGAAATTCCGCAAGGAGGGGTCTGCTTCGCTTTGGGATAGCTTCGCAGGACCTTGTTCCAGGGAAGTCCGGGGAGGGAAGGAGGAACGGTCGCAGCCGAATTTCCTCAGGTCTTCCAGCGGAATATAGGTCCGGCCAAGCCGGGCGTCTTCGAAGACATCCCTTATAATGTTGGTGAGCTGCACGGCGTAGCCGAGATTTTCCGCGTAGGCTTCGGCGCCGGCGCCGCGCCAGCCGAAGATCTCCAAGGCCGACAGTCCCACGGCGGAGGCGACGCGGTACATGTAGAATTTGAGTTCCTCAAAGGAAGCGTATTCCTTCTTGCGCGCGTCCAGCCCCACGCCTTCCAGCAGCAGCAGGAAATTCTCCTTGCGCATGGAGAATGTTTTTGCCGCCCAGGCCAGCTCTTCTTCAAGCCTCCCCCGGGGCGCGCCGCCCGAGAAAAGGGCTTCGATCCGTTCCTTCCAGGCGGCCAGGGCGGCCTCTTTTTCAGGCGGCGCGGCGGCGCCAGCGTCCGCTATGTCGTCCACCGTCCTGGCATAGCCGTAAAACGCGGACAACGCCCGGCGTTGTTCCGGTTCCAGGAATAAAAAGGCGGGCTTGAAACTGGATCCCGCTTCATAGGAGCAAGTAGGATTGAGGGGCATATTTGCCGCAGGGCGCCGGGCACGGGTAAACGGCGGCGGACTAGCGCAAGTCCGTCCGCCGCGCGCTAATTTATTTTCTCCAGATAATCCATGAAGCTCCGCCAGTGGGAAATTTTTTCAAATTTCAGCGTGGAGTAGGTCGGGTAATATTCTATGAGACTGCCGGGTTTGCCGGGGATATCTATCGCGATGCCGTAGGCGTCGGAATATTTCTTGCCGGTGCGGTCGCGGCCCAGGCCCGTGTTCCGGACCACCAGTTCCCTGGCGATGAACTTGTTAAGGTCCAGGCCGGCGGCTTGCAGGTTCCTGGCCCCGGGTCTCGCGGTATCCAGGCCCGCATTCACCAGCTTTACGAAATGTGAAAGGTCCGCGTAAAAAGAGATCTGTTTGTCGGGGTCGGTGAGTTCGTCCCCGACTTCGAACCGCAGCACTTCGGCCTTGGCGTTCCTGTAGGCTGCGGTATCGTTTACCCTCATGGCGAGCCTGGCCCAGTTCCCTGTCTTCCGGGCGAAAGCTTCCAGTTTGCGCGCTCTGACGGCCGAAAGCTGGACGCCGTATTTGGCTTTTTCCAGCATGTCGGCGTACTCCGGGCGGGAATACATCTCCTTGAAAGTGTCGACAAGGCGTATTCCGGCTTTGGCGGCGGAAACTCCCGGATCGGCGAGCATCTGCGCGAAAAAGTCCTCGAAATTAAAACTGGGCAGTTGGATCACTTCTTCGGAGCCGACTATGATGTCCGCCCCGTCCTTAAGCTCCAGAGCCACTTCGGCCATCTGCATGAAACAGGCCATGGACGCGTAAAGGTCCACCCGTCCGGCTTCCCTGAAGATCTTTCCCAGGTCGGCGGTCTTTATATAGTTGCCGCTGGCGAAATCAAAGGAAATGGACCTGTCCGCGGCGGGTTTTGCGCCTGATTTTACCGGGTCGATCCAGCCCCAGCCGTGGTCCCAGATAATGAACATGTACCGTCTGGCCGGGTAATTGGTTTTGGCCCATTTCACGAAAGAGGCGGCTTCCTTATAGTCTCCCATGTCGGCATTGCCCAGGTCCATAAGGACGGGGGAGGAGATATGTTCCTTATCGGCGTCCCTGACCACGAAGTAGCGGCGTACGCCTTCCCAGTCCCCGTCGGCCGTCGTGTCTCCGTCCAGGCCCCTGGCGCGGCCCAATTCGACCACGATATTCACTTTTTCACCGGAGCCGACCGTTTCGAACCGGTTCATATCGTTCAAGGCGAAAGGTTCGATGTTGCTTTTGCCGTTCATAAAGACCATGATAGTCCAGTCTTTTTTTACATCCGGCCCTGCGTCGCGGCGCGGGGCCGGCGCGGTTTGGGCGGAGGCCTTTACATCTCCGGCGGTAACGGAGGGCAGTTTGAAATCAGCGCGGAGGGGAGGAACTGAAGCTGCAAGAAGCGTTAAGAACATCAAGGCGGTTTTGATCATAGGAGCTCCGATGTATATTCTAGGATAAGGTGAAGTCTATAAATAATCGCCGCACAAATCAACCGCCGCCGGCTATCCGGAGTTTTTCCGTGATAAGGGCGTCATAATAGGCGGAGAGACTTTCCCGGTTGGACGCGGCTTTGTAGACTTTGCCGATGGGGAAGACGAACGTTTTCCAGGGCAGCTGCATGGACCAGAGCCCGTCATTGCCCTCCGTGTTGTACCAGACCGCCCTGAGATCCCTCATCAGGATCTCCGCCAGAATGTGCCCGCAGCAGCGCAGGAGCTTCCAGCCGTCGGTGGTGGGGGGGGTGTCCGGGGTGAATTTTTCCTTAAGGACGGCTTCCAGCTTTATGATCCCCGACCGGCCCAGTTCTATGCCGCTCGTTTCCTCCAGGGTTGAGGTCAGCAGTATGATGCGCCGGTGTTCGGTCTGCGCATCGATATTCCGTTCGGGGTGGCTGGGGACCTTGCTTTGGACCGCGGCCGCGCCCTGCGGTTTTTCGGTATGCGCCTCGCCGAGCTCCTCTTCGAGATATTGCAGATATTTCGTAAGCCAGCCCGGTTCTGGAACGGTTTCCTTCCACAACAGCTTCCAGACGCGCTGTATGGGGTAGGTCGCCAGTTGTCTCGGGGCCTCAAAAGTCATCGGCCAGCCCCAGTGGTCGAAATCGGGCAGCTTTATGAGCCGGCCTTTATATCTTTCCTGCAGGAGAAAGCAAAAAAAAGCCGAGCAGTCTTTTACCGTTTCTATGGCTTCCTGCGGGTCCTGCCTGGCCCGTATAAAGGTCAGCCGCAGCTTTTTTTCCACTTCCGCCAGGCCGTCCGCGTTAAAATATATTTTTTTGTTGAATTCGTCCTCCATGGCGGCCGCCAGGTTGAACGCGCGCCCAAGGAAGTCGTCCTTCCTGGTCTCTGCTTCCGTGCGCGCCGCGGCGGAGTTGGAAGTTTCCATGAGCGATTCCATTTCAAGCGCCGGAGGAAGCTGTCCGGAGGGTTCCGCCGGCGTCAGGGGGACGGCGGACACGGGGGCGGGGGGAGCCGTTTGCGCGTTCGTTTTGAGGGAAGCGGCTTCCAGGGAAATCGCGACTGGTTCTTCCGTGGTTTGAGACGGCAGCGGGCGGGCGGGCGCCGGAGGAGGGGCTTCCCGGTGGACTCTTGAGGCTTCCAGCAGCCGTACGGCGGATTCCCGGGGCAGTTCCGCCGCCAGGCGCCCGGCCGAATCCAGGTCGGTAAGGGCCAGATCGTTTATCAGGGCGGCGGCCTCCTGCAATTTCCCCGTTCTTATGAGCGCGAAGCCGAGGTTCGCTTTGGACCGGACCGAGGGCCAAAGGGCCGCGGCTTTACGGTAGCAGGTTTCGGCCTCGGCGAGGTTCCCGGTACGGAAATGCAGGTCCCCCATGCTGGAAAAGATCATGGGTATCAGGGGGGATACGGTCGTGAGCGCGCCCGTGAAAGCGGCCAGGCTTTCATTGATGCGGACCCGGTCGTTGCCTTGCGCCGCTTGTCTCATGAGCGCGCAGCCTGCGCCAAAAAGGGCCGCCGCTTTTTCGGAAGGATTCTGCGCGAGCGTCCGGAAAGTGTCCAGGGCTTCGGTTATTCTTCCTTCTTCCAGGCGCAGCCAGGCCAGCTCCGTCTTTTTTTTGTTTTCGCAGGGGGCGCCGGCGGGGATCCTGTCAAGCCACTGGCGGGCCTTCGCGGTCTCTCCGGTCCGGCGCCGGATCAGCGCCCGGTAGTAATAAAACTCGGGCGTTTGAAAATCCTTGACATAATCGGAGGCCTCCTGGAGGAGGCCCAGTCCGATAAGTACTTCGGCGTAGCGGCCGCAGGGCCGGGACGGCTCCGCGGCCATCAGCGCGCAGGCCATATAGTTGGCGCGGTGCAGGTTCCCCAGGTTCGCTTCGCTCTGAAGCGCCGTTTCAAGGTCCTCTCCGGCCGGCAGCGGGGCGGGCGTTTGCAGGTAGCCTATGATCGCAGAGATCTGCCGTTTATCCAGGCGGACCGCGGCGGACGGGGCGCCCTCCCCGGGCTTCGGCGGGGGATTGAAAATGAAGGCGCCGGCCGCCGGGGCGCTGAAAAGCGTTTGCAGGAAGGGGAGCGGCGGTTTGGCAACATAGGGAGAGCCCGCCAGCCTCGGGTCAGTGAAAACGGGCAGGCATGAAGGCTCTTTCTCCCCATAAGCGGAGACGGTATAAAAGGTGAAGGGGCCGGCCTGCGCCGGGGCCACGGGGGACGCGAGTTCTGGAAAGCCCCTGAAAGCTTCGGTTATCTCATTAAGCGACGGCGTTCCGGACAGCCTGAATATGGTAAAATCGGGAAACTGATCGGCCATAATATGTTATTGTATATTTTTAGTTCGCGCTTTTGTCAATAAACTATGAAACCTATAGTGGTGCTTGCCACACGCAACAGGCATAAACTGGGAGAGCTCCTGGCGCTTATCCCGGGGCTTGAACTCGAATTCAGGACGCTTGCGGACTTTCCCGGCGCGCCGGAAGTGGTCGAGGACGGGAAAACCCTGGAAGAGAACGCGGTCAAGAAAGCCGGGAGCGCCGCTCTTTTTTGCGGCCTCTGGGCGCTGGCGGACGATACGGGGCTTGAGGTCGACGCCCTTGGCGGAGCGCCAGGGGTTTATTCCGCCAGGTATGCCGGCCCGGGCCGCTCCTATGCGGATAATAATCTCAAGCTCCTGGCTGAGCTTGACGGCGTTCCTCCAGGGCGGAGGACGGCCAGGTTCAGTTGCGTGATGGCCCTGGCTTCTCCCGGAGGTCCGGTGACGACCGTCGAAGGCCGCCTGGAGGGCGTTATCGCCCTTGCCGCTTTCGGCGCGAACGGTTTCGGCTACGACCCGCTGTTCGTGGCGGCCGGGCAGGAAAAGACCCTGGCCGAGCTCGCTCCTGAGGAGAAGAACGCCCTGAGCCATCGCGCCGCCGCCGTCAGGAAAATGGAGCCGTATCTGAGAAGGCTGAAGGCCGTTCGGTAATGCTATAATTATTCCGGTAAAATGAAGATCAGGCTTTTCCATAAACTCGTGGGGGTCATGCTGGCGGTGTCGCTGGTCCCCATAGCCCTTCTCGGCCACAGGCTGATAAGCATAGGCCAGCTGGGGGTTAAGACCGCCATTCTCGAACTTCACCTTAACATGGCGGAGCGCGTTGCCGGGGATTTCCGGGCGTATACGGACCACATTGACGCCAAGCTGCGGTTCGTGATGGACGCCATGCTTAAGCTGGATTGGGAAACCAAGCAGGCGTTGCTGGCTTCGCTGATGGATACCAGCCCGGAATTCAGGGAGATCTCCGTTCTTTCCGGCGACGGCCGCGAACTTATAAAAGTCCTGACCCCGGCCTATTTCGCCCCGGCGCTTCCTCCGGGAACTCCCAAGGCGCCCGGTCCCGCGAAGACGCCGCAGGGCGAAGTTCTCAACTCCTACGCCGGGGATCCGGGCTGGCGCAGCGCCCTGGCCTCGAACAAACGGACCCTGCGGTTCGATCTTGTTTCCGGCCGCCCCGGAATGGTCTTTTTTTACCCTTTTCAGAAGGGCCTCGCGCTCAGGGTCTCCGTCGGTCTGGACAAATTCCCCGCCATCCGAGAGCTTCGTAAAATAGGCCGGACCGGTTTTCCCGTGGTCGTGGATCCTCAGGGGCGCCCCCTGGCTTATCCCGCGGAGGTGCAGCTTTCCGAACTTTCCGACCTCAAAGACTGGCCCATCGTCAGGACGGCGCTCAGCGCCCTGGCTTCGGGTTCTTCGGAGTACAAGGACGCCGGGGGGCGGTTCCAGATAGGCGCCTACGCCCCTATAGCGGACCTCGGCGGAGCGGTCATAGTGAAACAGTCGAGGGAAGAGGCGTTCCGCTACGCGCTCTTTATGCAGCAACAGGCCGTTTATGTCATCTTCGCCTTTGTGCTGGCCGTGCTGGTCGCCGCTTATCTGCTGTCCAGGCAGATGACGGGCCCGATCCTGGAGCTCATCGGCGTGGCCGAGAAGGTCGCGGAAGGGGATTTTTCACAAACCGCGTCCATAAATACCAGGGACGAGCTTAAGGACCTGGGAGAAACTTTTAACAAGATGGTGCGCCAGCTTAAAGCATATTCCGACATGCAGGTGGACCGCATCATCCGGGAACAGAAAAATACCGAGGCCCTGATGTTCTCCACCGAGGACGGCATCGTGATGGTCGACGGCGGGGCGCGCGTGCAGCTGGCGAACCGCAAGGCCCGGTCGGTCATGGGCGTGGGCCAGGACGAAGCGCTGGAGGGACGCCCGCTGGTGGAGGTCATCAGCGACGCGGGCGTGAGGGCGGCGGTCTCAGAGGTGCTGGACAGCCGCAGGGAAAATTTCGTCAGGGAAATGGAAGTTTCCCTCGCGCATTCGCGCAGGTTCTTTAAGTGCTTTTCCGCGCCTATCGTCGCTCCCAAGCCGGCCTCGGCCGCGGACGGTTCCGGCGCGCGCCTCGGCACGCTGGTGGCCTTTTACGACATCACGCTGGACAAGGAACTTGAACGCATCAAGGACGAATTCCTGCATTCCATCACCCACGATCTGCGCAATCCCATGGGCGCCGTCAAAGGTTTCGTGGAGTTCCTGCTTAAAGAGATCCCGGGCCCCATTAACGAGGCACAGCGCAAGATGCTGACTTCCATAGACCGCGCGTCTTTCAGGCTGCTGGGCATGATAAACAACATCCTGGACATAGCTAAAATGGAGGCCGGCAAGATGGAACTCAAGCTGGCCCCGGTGGATGTCTGCGAGACCGCCAGGAGGATGATAGATCTGCTGGAGTCCCTGGGGCAGAGGAAAAAGATCAGGTTCGTCCTGGACGCTCCCGGCCCCATCGTCCTTGCGGCCGACGCCCTGATGCTGGAACGCATGTTCACCAATCTTATAGGCAACGCCGTTAAATTCGCGCCCGAGGACGGGCTTATCACGGTGTCTCTCGGAGAAGACGCAGAAAAGCTCACCGCCTCCGTGGGCGACAACGGCGACGGCATTCCGCTGGAGTACCTGGATAAGATCTTTGAAAAATTCGAACAGGTCAAAGGGCAGAAGGCCGGCGGCACCGGGCTCGGCCTTACTATCTGCAAGCATATCGCCGCGGCCCATCTGGGCCGGATCTGGGTCGAATCCGAACTTGGCAAAGGGTCCAGATTCATCTTCACCATTCCGAAAGAGCTGGTCAGGGACGGGAACGGAAAGGTCGCGGTCCGGGCGGTCGCGTGAAGCCGGCGGCCGCCGCGGCGCTGGTTTTTTTCCTGGCGGCCCGGTCTTACGGCTCTGAGGAGCTTCAGAACATCATAGTAAAACCGGGCGACACGCTCTGGAGCATTTCCAGCGTCTACCTTAAAGATCCCACCAAGTGGCACCAGTTCCTGAAGTATAACCGCCTGCCCTCCTCCGATCCGTCCCTCGCCCTGCCGGGGATGACGCTTAAGGTGCCGGTAAACCTTGTCAAGGAGCAGTACCGGGCCGCCAAACTGGTGTATTTCATCAACAACGTCCTTCTCCGCAAAAGCGGCGCGGCGGATTGGGCCGCGGTGGTCATGAGCATGGACCTTTTTAAAAGCGACACGCTGCGGACCACGGTCGACGCCCGCGCCGACGTCAAGTTCTATACCGGCGAGATCCTGAACCTTTATCCCAATTCCATAGCCGTGCTGCGGCCGCCGGACAAAAAGGCCGATGTCGAACTTCTGTCCGGCGAAATGCGCGGGGTGCGTTCGCGGGTCATAACCGCGTCCGCGCGCATCACCCCCAGGACCAAGGACACCGAATTTCAGGCCAGGATAAAAGACGATCTCTCCACGCTGGTCCAGGTTTACAAGGGCCGCGCCGCCGTAGAGGCGCAGGGCAGGGTCGTGGAAGTCTCCGAAGGCTTTGCGTCGGAAGTCAAGATGGATATGCCTCCTTCCCAGCCGGTCAAACTGCCGCCCCTGCCCGAATTCAGGGAGAGTGGGCGGCCCAAGCCGGGCAAAACCGGCGCTCCGCAGATCAAGATGGAAGGCAATGTCCTTTCTCTCGATCTGAAGAGGCCGGCTAAAACCGCGGCTGGAGAGGGCGAACGGCTTCAGGTCCCCGGCGCGGAGGCAAAAAGCGCACCCGGGATCGGGGACCTGAACGACAAAGAAGCGGACTCCGGCGAGTTGACCAAGCTGATCAGCGTAGCCAACGCCGTGCAGGCTTACAGGCTGCAGGTCTCCAGGGACCAGAATTTCGCAGGCATAGCGCTGGACCGGCAGTACGACGCTTTCGACACCATCGATCTTACCGACCTGCTCCCTCCGGGAAATTACTGGATGCGGGTTTCTTATATCGACCTGCTCGGTTTCGAGGGGAAATTCAATTCCGCGCGCCGGATCACCGTCGGCCGCAAGCGCTATTAAAAATTTTTGCGGCTCAAAAGGCGCTAGGCGCCTTTTGACATTTCGGACCGTTTAAAAATTTACGCCTCTTCCGCCGCAAGCCACAGCATTTCCGTTGGAGAGAGCGACTACTACAGGTCTAAGTCCGTATCAGGAGGCATGTTTTCGCATTAAGAACGCCCGGGACAGCATCGATCTAAGCATAGTTGTTGTTAGGTTGCAGAAACCACCGGGTGGGATAATTACGCTTTATCGTAATTAAGGGCGGGGACATGTTAAATATCAAATACGCGGCAGGCGAATAAATTGGAGCGGGGCGCCGACGGGGCTGGCTGTAGGGGCGTCCGGAGCCCGACCTTTACATTCAGGAGGGCGAGGATAAGGGCGGCCGCGCTGGCCGACCCGGCCCCGGAAGCCAACCCCGCCGGCACCCCGCGAACTCGCAGGCCTGCCGTTTCCTTAAAGGTTGATAGGCACAGCCGTGAGGCGGGAGCTGTTTCACCGGCTTAAATTAAAATATAATTTCCTTAATGAATAAAGCGGCGTGGTTGTCGGTCCTCCTGGTTCCCGGGTTCGCCCTGGCCCCCTGTTTCCTGGCCGCTTCTTCCGGGGCGCCCGGGCCCGCCACGGTCTGGGACCGCATCATGGAGGAACAGAGCCTGATGAACCTGCGCAAGGGCTATCTGCTCATGGAGGCGGAGAAATACCCGGAAGCCGCCAACGAATTCCTGAAAGCCATAGCCAGGACGCCTTCGGAGCCGTACGCGCGGATCCTGTACGGTTCCAGCCTTTACTGGCTGGGCGAGCCGGACAAGGCCATGTCGGAGTTCAAGACCGCCTCGGAGCTGGACCCCGGCAACGCCGTCGCCTGGCAGCTCATGGGCATAGTCCACGCCTGGAAAGGGGAGTCGCGGCAGGCGCTGGAAAAATTCATGAAAGCCAGGGACCTCGCCCCGGACCGGGCCGATGTAAAGATGAATATAGGGTCCATCTACCATTCCCTCGGAGACCTGGACAAGGCTTTGGATTATTTCAGGGAAGCGGCCAGGCTTGAGCCCGCCAATCCTCTTTATCTGTACCAGCTGGGCCTCCTGTATTCCAGGCTGGGCCGCGCCGCCGACGCCAAGGCCGCCTTCAGGAGCGCTCTCTCCTCATTCCGGGATTACGAGGATGCCATGCTCGAACTTGCCGTACTGGAAGAAAAGGACGGCAACGACAAAGAGGCGGCCAAGCTTTATCGCAAGGCGCTGGCTATAAAACCGGGCGACAATGTGGCGCGGTTCCGTCTCGGCTGCCTGTTTTACAGGCGCGGCGACGGGAAAAACCTTAACGGCCTGTTGGAGGACGCTTTTCTGCTGACGCCGTCCAACGCCAAAGGCGGTATTTCCATCAGCCTGGCTTACGCGGGCGGTCCGGACGCGAAAGAACCGTCCTCCGGTGGCGGGAAGCCCGGACAGCTGGAGCAAGCCGTGGCCAGGATCCCGGCCGACGAGGATATCAGTATAAAGGCCGAGTTCATTTCGATCCCGAAGACGCAGCTTGTGGCGCGGTCCGAGGGAAGGCAGAAGACGCTTAAAGCGGGCCTGGAACAAAATTTCAAGCGGCCGGAGATAAAAGCGCTCCGGCGCGAGTATGCCCTTCCGGCCTCAGATTTTAAGAACCGCGGAGCCAGGGCGGCCAGGATAGCGGACGAAATAAACAAGGCGATCGCCTCCGCGGACCGGGAAGGTTCCGACACCCGGATGTCCATTAATATCGAGACCAAAAAGGCTTCGCTAAACCCCGCCGCCGGCGCGGAGTCGCCGGGGGTGGTGTATAAGCCTCGCGATGTGGGCAATGATATGGGGCTTTGGGTAATGGGGACCAATTGGCTGGAGAATGTGGAGGACGCGCTTGAGGACCTGGGAGACCCCTCCGGCGGCGCCGCGCCGGAGCCCGGACTGGATGTCCTCCGCGGCCTCGGCAGCCTGATCATGGGCGAGCCGGATGCCGCGCTTGCAGCCATGGACGGCGTCCGGGACGGCGCGGCCGCCGACCTCGGGCGCTGCGCGGCCTGGGTGGAAAAGGGCTCGCAGGAAAACGCGCTCGCGGCGTGCCTGGACGCGCTCGGAAAAGAACCGAAGAATAAAACCGCGCTAGCCAACAAAAAATGGCTTACCCAAAAAAATCAGTAATGGACTTTAAAAAGAACATAGCTTTGAGGGTCGGGGATGAGGCCCTTAAGTCCAGGCTTATCTCCAGGCTGGCGGCCGATTATTCCTATTGGCTGGGAGGCTTTTTTACGGTCGAGATCCGTTCGGGTTCCGCCAGGGAAGGCTTTATGCTCAGGACTCCGGACGGCCGCTCGGAGATCATGGCTTCAAAGGCGATCTTATCTCCCGTTTCTTTCAATAAATACGGCGTCGATCTGCGGGCGCTTGACGGCCTGGCCGCGCACAGCCTGGCCGGCGCGCGCAAAAACGGCAAAATAGCTTTGCTGGATGAACTGGGACCGCTGACCCTCCAAGCCAAAGCGCTGGCCGCCGCGGTGCTTGAAACGCTTGCGTCCGACACCCCCTGTCTGGTCACTTTCCGCAGGGGGGCGGGCAGGTTTTCGGCGGCGTTTTTTAAAATGGCGGATACCGAGGTCCTGGACCTCTCGGCATCCGGGCTTCCCGGAGTCCGGAGCCGCCTCGACGGCTGGATGGAATTCTGGATAGGCAGGCTGAAGGCTGAAGGCTGAAGGCTGAAGGCTGAAGGCTGAAGGCTTTATGGTTCTTACAACTAACTAGAGAGATAAGGAACAATATGATGAAATATAACCGGGATTTTAATTTCAGCGATGTAAGAAAAGCGCACTTTATAGGCATAGGCGGGATAGGAATGAGCGGGATCGCACGTCTGCTGCTTAAGACCGGGGTGGCGGTGAGCGGCTCGGACCTGAAAGGATCCGAGATCACCAGGATACTCGTGGCCGAAGGTGCGAGGGTGTTCATCGGACACCGGGCTTCCAATGTCGGCCGTCCGGATGTCGTCGTCATAAGTTCCGCGGTCAAAACCGGCAATCCGGAACTTGAAGCCGCCCTGAAAAAAGGCATGACTATCATCCCCCGCGCGCTGATGCTCGCCAGGATAGCGTCCTCCAAAAAAACGGTAACGGTGAGCGGTTCCCACGGTAAGACCAGCACCACCTCCATGCTCGCCTCCGCGCTTGAGGGCGCGGGAGCGGACGCCACGGTGGTGGTGGGCGGGCTGTTCAAGAACATCGCTTCGAACATTAAGATGGGCGCGGGGGATTATCTGGTGGCCGAGGCCGACGAATCCGACGGTTCGTTCCTTTATTTCGACCCGCTGGTCGCCTGCGTCACCAATATCGATTCCGACCATCTGGATTTTTACAAGGACATGACGGCGCTTAAAAAGGCTTTTCTGGCGCACCTTGCCAAGGTGCCTTTTTACGGCGCCGCCGTGGTTTGCGCCGACGACCCCGGGGTCGCTTCCATGCTTAAGGAGGTACGGGTTCCGCTCATTTCGTACGGATTAAAACAAGGTTCCGACTGGGTCGCCGCGAACTTAAGGTCCGGGCCCGGGGGCCTTGTCTATGACGCGTATTTCAGGGGCGTGAAGCTTGGCCGGGTCGCGTTAAGGTCGGGCGGCCGTCATAACGCGCTTAATTCCCTGGCGGCGCTGGCCGCCGGGCGGTATCTGGGTTTTGAGTTCGGCGGTCTGGCGCGCGGCCTGGCGAATTTTAAAGGGGTCAAACGCCGGATGGAAAAAACGGGCGAGTGCTCCGGGGTCGTTTTTTTGGACGATTACGGGCACCATCCCACCGAAATAAAAGCCACTCTTGAGACCGTTCCGTCGATGTATGATGCGGGCGGGGGCCCGTTGCGCGCTTCGGCCGTTCAAAAAAAAGCGCGGGGGCGGCTTATAGTCCTGTTCCAGCCCCACCGCTATTCCAGGACCAGCCTGCTCAGGAAGGAGTTCCCGGCGGCCTTCGACGCGGCCGACCTCACCTATGTCATGGATATTTACTCCGCCGGCGAAAAACCCGTTCCCGGCGTCACCTCGGCGCTGATCCTGGACGGCCTTAAAAAACGCGGGCTTAAAGCCGAAAAATTCCCCGGCGCGATGGAAGCGGCCAAGAACCTGCGGCCGGGAGATGTGTTGATCACCGTCGGGGCCGGCGATGTCTGGAAGCTCGGCGAGGAAATAAAACTTAAACTTGAAATGATCAGTCGGCGCGGCTGAAACAGCTTTCTGAATATGCCTAAATACAGCCAGGTTTTTTTGCGGGACGCCGCCATGTGCGAAGCCATCGCCGCGGCCCTCGGGCCGGAGGCCTTCGGCTCGGGCGTGGAGATAGGCCCGGGCCGCGGCGCCCTTACGCAATTCCTGGCCCCCTTGTGGGGGGATAAACTTTCGGCGGTGGAGATAGATCCGCTGATGGCGGTCCGGATCCGGGAAAGGTTCCCCGGCCTGCGGTTGATCAATTCCGATTTCCTGGCCCTCGACCTGGAAACGGCCTTTCCCGCGGGCCCCGTGGCCTTTATAGGGAACCTGCCGTATGAATGTTCCACGGCCATCCTGGCGAAGGTCCTGGCCTGCTGCCGCCTGGGCGCCGCGGTGTTCATGTTCCAGAGGGAAGTGGCCCGGAAAATAACGGCGGCCGTCGGCGAGCCGGACTACGGCTATCTGTCCGTGGCCGTCCAGGCGCAGAGCGAAACGGCGCTCTTCGCCGAGGTGCCGGCCTCAAGCTTCAGTCCGGTCCCGGAAGTGGATTCCTCGGTGCTGGCCTTTAAACCCCTGCGAACTTTCCCTACGGCCGGCCACAGGGAAAAATTCCTAGCCTTCGTAAAGCACGCGTTCTCCCATCGCCGCAAAACGCTGGTCAATTCGTTGTCCCTGGGCCTGAATTCGGATAAGGCCGCGACGGGCGCCCGCATAAAAGCGGCCGGCTTCGATCCCGGGCTGCGCCCGCAGAACCTTTCGGTCGGGGACTACCTCCGGTTGGCGTCGGCCTTTGAGGCTGACCCGCGGTCCGGGGATTAAACCGGACAATTATAAAAGTGGTATAATCGTAATGGTACGGAGTTTCGGGGCCGGGCCCATAACGGAGGGGTGTATGAACACGCATGAAAAACGGTTAAAAGATCTGCAGCGGCTCCTGAAAAAGGAAAAACTCGACGCCGTGGTCCTTTCCAGGCCGCTGGAGCAGGATTTCCTGACCGGGTTTCGCATGGACGGGTTCGTCCTGCTCGTTTCCCGGACCGCGGCCTGGGCCTTCATGCCTAAAATGCTCCTTGAGCATTTCAAGTCCAAGGTGGCTTTCGTGAACGCCTCCGCGCCCGAGAGCCCCCTTGAAGCCGTGATCTCCGAGGTCCGGGCCGGAAAACTTAAAAAAACCGTTTTTGAGCCTGAAACGGAAACCTATCTGCGCGGCCGTTTCTGGCGGAAGAACGGGTTCGCGGAGTTCAGGGGCCTTACGGCGGGACTGCGCGCCGTTAAAGAAGGGGAAGAGATCTCCGTGCTGCGCAAGTCCTGCCGTATCGCCGCCAGGGCTTTCGGCCTCATAAAGCCGCGGATCAAGACCGGCCGGACGGAACTTTCCGTTTCAAGGGAACTTGAGGACCTTATGCAGGCCATGGGCGCCAAGGGTCCCAGTTTTAATCTGATAGTCGGGTTCGGGCCGGATTCCGCGAGACCCCACCACGAAACTTCGGACAGGCCGCTTAAGAACAACGAGGCGGTGCTCCTGGATTTCGGCTGCGTCTATAACGGTTACTGCTCCGATATCACCAGGACTTATTTCCACGGCAGGCCGGACGCCGAATTTAAAAAAGTGTATTCCATAGTCGCGGCGGCGCAGCGTGCGGGCCTCGGAAAGGTCAGGGCCGGCGTTAAGGCCGTCGAGGTCGACAGGGCCTGCCGGGATCATATTTCCGACGCCGGGTTCGGCCAGTATTTTATTCACGGCACGGGCCACGGCGTGGGCCTTGAGATCCACGAGGCTCCAACCCTGAACACCAGGTCAGGGGAAACCCTCCGGGCGGGCATGGCCGTCACGGTGGAGCCGGGCATCTATCTGCCCGGGAAGTTCGGGGTCCGCATAGAAGATTCCGTGCTGGTGAAAAACGGCGGCTGCGAAATTCTTACCAATCTCCGCTCCTGAGCCCCGCTTTTACCGCGGGAATTCGGACATGACCGGGTACCGGGAACGGAAAATGAATAACGGGAGGAACTGTGATCATATCAGCGGTAGTGCTTCTTGCGGGCGTTCTGTGGGTGGTCATGATCTTCAACAATCTGATCAAACTGCGCAACCAGGTGGCTAACGGCTATAAACAGATAGATGTGCAGTTGAAACGGCGCTGCGACCTTATCCCCAACCTGATAAATTCGGTAAAGGGGGAGATGAAATTCGAACAATCAACCCTGGAACGCGTCATACAGGCCCGCGCCGCGGCCATGAGCGCCGGGGCTTCCGGCAACATGAACGAGATCCTGGCCAAGGAGGGTTCTTTGACCCAGGCTCTGGGCAAGCTTATAGCCCTTACGGAAAATTATCCCAGCCTCAAGGCCAACGAGTCGGTTAAAACCCTGATGGAAGAACTGACGCACACGGAAAACCAGATAGGTTTTGCCAGGCAGTTCTATAACGATATCGTGACCAGGTTCAACACGGAACAACAGGTCTTCCCCAACAATGTGGTCGCCCCCATAATGGGTTTTACCGGCGCGGTCCTGTTCGAACTGCCGCAGGACTCAAGGGACCGTGAAGCCCCGAAAGTGGACCTGGCGGTGTGAGGGAAGCGCCTGGTAAAAAATTCCGCCGTAAAAATTTTTGCGGCAAAAATTTTTAATGAACATTTACGAGCAGCAGGCCAGGAACAGGCGGACGACTTGGGCGATCATGTTCGTTTTTGTGGCGCTCTTTCTTGCGATCGGCCTGGGCTTCGATTTTTTTTACCTGAGCTTTAATCCGGTTCGCGGGCCGGGTTATGAACCGTACGCCGACGGCTATTCCCGTGGCGCGGCGCCGCCGCAGCCCGTGCCGTACGGCGCCATTTTGGCGCTGCTGGCCGGTTTCGGCATGGCGGCAAACAGCATGGTGAACGGGGTAAGCATGGTGCTGCGTTCCACCCGGGCCCGCCGCGCCGTTGCGGCGGATGAGAAGGAACGCCGGTTCCTGGATGTGGTCGCGGAGATGTCTACCGCCGCCGGGCTGCCGGTTCCGGACGCGTATATCGTGCCGGACTCCGATCTTAACGCTTTTGCCGCGGGCACGGCCCCGGAAAGTTCGGTTATCGCGGTCACCGAGGGACTGTTGAATTCCCTTAACAGGGAAGAGCTTCAGGCCGTAGTCTCCCACGAGATGAGCCATATCAGAAATTACGATATGCGGCTCATGACCGTCTCGGCCGGCTTGCTGGGCGCCATAGCCCTGCTCAGCGACTTCGCGTACCGGACGACGCGGCTCCGTTCCGGTTCCTCCCGCGGCGTATCTTCCGGGGCTTCCCCCGGCGGCCGCAAAGGCGGCGGGGCGTTTTCGGCGGTCTTTTTCGCGGCCTGGCTGGTGCTGGTGGCGCTGGCGCCGCTTATCTCGCGCCTGCTGGCCATGGCTATTTCCCGCGAGCGCGAGTATCTGGCCGACGCCTCGGGCGCCGAGCTGACGCGCAATCCGCAGGCGCTCGTTTCGGCGCTCGAAAAGATCCGGGCCGCGGTCATGCCCACCTGCGCCGTCAACAACGGCGTGGCCCACATGTGCATTGCCGATCCGCGCGGGAGTTTGATAGAGGAAAAAAGCGGCCTCGTAGCGGATCTTTTCGCCACGCACCCGCCCATGGAAAAAAGAATACTGGCTCTAAAAGTTATGGCTTATCAATACGGAAGGGATAGCGGACAGGGTGGAGCGCGGAACTCTTAACCCCCGGACCCTGAGTTTAAAAAGGAGAAAGACATGATAACATCTACGCAATTCAAGGAAGGAACGATCTTCACCAACGAGAACGGCCAGATAGTGGAAGTGCTCACCTATCAGCACCACCGCAAATCCCAGGCGCGGGCCGTGGTCAGGGTAAAGCTTCAGAACCTGGAAACCGGAGCTATTATCGAGACCACCTACCGTCCCGAAGACAAGTTCAAGGATGTGATGGTGGAAAAACGGCCCAAGACCTATCTTTACAGCGACGGCAACCTGGCTCATTTCATGGATAACGTTAGTTTTGAGCAGGCCGCCCTGCCGATCTCCAAGATCGGCCCGCTGATGCAGTTCCTGACCGAGAATATGGAAGTGGAAGGCCTTTACCTTAACGACAAGTTCTTTAACATCGCCCTGCCGGCCAACATCGTGATGACGATAACAGAGACCGTGGACAGCGTGAAGGGCGATACGGTTTCCAATGTGATGAAGGACGCCAAGGTCTCCACCGGGCTGGAGATAAAAGTTCCGATGTTCATCAAGGAAGGCGACAAGGTCCGCGTTGATACCCGCACCTTCGAGTATCTGGAAAGGGTCACCGAACCGAAAAGAGGATAGGATAAAAGCGCGGATGGTCCGGGGCCTGAGCTGGAGCCGTTTATTCCAGCGCCCTCGGCCCCGGCCCGCTTTCTCCGACCTGATTTTATGATCAAAGCCGTTATCTTCGACATCGACAATACTTTGATGGATTTTATGCGCATGAAGCGCGCCTCGGTGGACGCGGCCGTCGACGCCATGCTCGACGCGGGCCTGCCGATGAAAAAGGAGAAGATGTACGAATCCATCTTCGAGACTTACTGGAAGGAGGGCATTGAAGACCAGAATATCTTCGATAAAGTGCTGGTCAAGGAATTAGGCCAGGTCGACTACAGGATCCTGGCGGCCGGGATCATCGGCTACAAGCGGGCCAAGGAAGGCCACATGACGCTGTATCCGCGCGTAAAACTGACCCTGACAGAATTGATGAAAAGCGGGATAAAGATGGGGGTCGTTTCCGACGCGCCGCGCCTGTCGGTCTGGATGCGCATCGTGGCCCTGGGCCTGCATCATTACTTCGAGCATGTCGTGGCGTTCGAAGATACGGGGGAACGCAAACCCTCGCCGAAGCCGTTCAAAAAGATCCTGGGCCTGCTGGCGGTGCCGCCGCAGGAGGCCATCATGGTCGGAGACTGGGCGGAGAGGGATATCAAAGGCGCCAAGGCCCTGGGCATCCGCGCGGCCTGGGCCAAGTACGGCAACGAATTCGACACCAAAGTGTCCGGCGCCGACTATGAACTGGACGATATTTACGACATGGTCCGGATAATCAGGAGAATAAATGAAAAGGATTAGGTCTTTGGCCGTCCTGCCTGCCGCGCTTCTTCTCACGGTTCCGGGCGCCTGCGCGCTTGAAATAACCTCCGCGGTCCCGGTAGTTTCAGGGAAGAGGCAGACCTCCGATTTTGTGTTCTCGCGTTCGCTGGCCGTCAAAGGCATCGCCTTTGAAAACGGCGCCGTCGTCATGCCCGTGGCCGTCTACAAAGAGCGGGAGTACGCCGATATAAGGCTGTTGTCCAAGACTCTTTATGGAAAGCTGGAGTCCTGCTTTTCCGGGGACAAATGTTCCTATTCCGGCAAGATCTCCGCGCCTAAACTTTCGGTCCTTGAGGTTAAAACGCTTAAATCCAGGGTGCGGGTGGCCAATGTAGCTCTCTCCTTCGACGGGGACCTCTCGGTAGTGTTCGGCGTCCTTAAAAAAATCTCCGGCGGGGTCCGGGCCGCTTATCCGGAAAATTTCGAAGCGAAGGACCCGGCGCTCAGGGACTTGATCGAAACGAAGGTCAAAGAGGGTTTTGCCGGAGCGGTCGATAAGAAAAAATGAAGATCCCGCCGCGGGGGCGCGGGTTAGGTATGGCGCACGGGAATGGAACCGCTTTATGTTGAATAACTCCGCGCACCGTCCGGCACAACGGCCCGTTTTGCCGCGCCCGGCCCTGCCGCTCCGTTTCGCCGCCGCGGGTTTGATATTTTTGTGCGCCGCTCCTTCCTTTGCCTTAAGAGTGGAATACCTGCCGGCGGTCTCCGCCGCCTCCCAGGCGGGCGCGGCGCGGTCTCAGCGTGAAGTCGCCGGCGGCCGCGCGCTGGTAAAATTTTCCGCCGAACTCTCCTCTTCCTCCAAACGGGACCTTTTGAACGCTTCCGGTTTTGAACCGGCAGGCGAATTCGAATTTATGGGCTGGTCGGCGGTAAAATTACCCGTGGGCATGAGCGTGGCCTCGGCCCTGCCGGCGCTTAAGGGGATCGCGGGCGTTCTGGCCGCGGAACCGTCGGGGGTCTACCATGCGGCAAAAGTGCCGTTGGACCAGTACCGCGTGGAACAATACGGGCTGGTTAAAACCGACGCCTTCAGGGCCTGGGACTTTGAGACCGGATTTTCAACCCGCGTGACCGTGGCCGTTCTTGATACCGGGATCGACGGCTCGCACCCGGACCTCGGCCCCAAACTTTCCGGAACCGGGCAGTTTTTCGACCCCGACAATTTCGGCGCCCGCACTCCGGACGACCCCCCGACCCCCGCGTGTTCGCACGCCACCAAGGTCGCCGGCATCGCGGCCGCCGCGACCGATAATTCCTATGGGATAGCCGGTATGTCCTGGGGCGCGGGCCTGCTGTCGCTTAAAGTGTTCAGCGCCGTCGACTGCTTCGCCGACTGCTCGGATAGATCAGGGGGAAGTTCCTGCAGCACCGACGACCTCACGATCATAAAAGCGATAAACTACGCGGTTCTACAGCAGAATTCTCCGGCCGCGGGCAGGATAGTGATAAATATGAGCCTCGGGCAGGCGGGTGGATGCTCCGGACTGATGCAGGCGGCGGTGAGCAGCGCGGCGGCGGCCGGCCTGGTCCTGGTCGCGGCCGCCGGCAACAACCCCGCCGGAGTGGATTCCCCTGCCAATTGCCTCGGCGTGCTGCCGGTCGGCGCCACCGATGTCAACGACAATCTGGCCTCTTTTTCGGCCCGGGGCGCGGAAATGTCGGCCCGCGGCGTTACGGCCCCGGGGGTGAATACCTTTACTACCGTACCGGGCCCGGGATTCGCCGCCGACTCCGGCACCTCTTTCGCCTCCCCGCTGGCCGCGGGTCTGGCGGCGCTCCTCATTTCCACCCGTCCGGCGCTGACTCCCACGCAGGTCGGAGATGTCATAAGGAATTCCGCCGACGATCTCGGCGCCGCGGGACCGGACGCCCTTTACGGTTTTGGACGGCTGAACGCCTACAAGGCCATGCTTTTGCTTGTGACCGGCAATACTTCCGCTTTCGCCCCTGCGGCGCCGCGGACCGGCGCGTACGCTTTTCCCAGCCCTTACAGGCCGGGCGCCGGCCTTCTTTCTTTTTTTATCCCGGATGAGATCTCCGGCGCGAACCTTGAGATAAGCGTTTACACCTCGGAAGGCGAGAAAATAAAAAAGATCTCCGGCCAGACCTGGGACGGACGCAATGAGGCGGGCCGCGCCGCGGCCAGCGGCGTCTATCTATTTTTTATAAAGACGGAAAAAGGGACTGCAAAAGGAAAGTTCGCCCTGATCCGCTGAAAATTTTTGCGGCAAAAATTTTTACCAGCCCCCGCCCTATAAGGGGGGCTTGAGGTATAGGCGGGCACGGGGGAAATAATTATGATAGTTTTTAACACCACCAGGAACATCGCCGTGGTTTCGAGGGCCGTTAAAGCCGATTCTTTCCGGACGCGGCTGTTCGGGCTTATCCCGCGCCGGACCATGGAACAGGAAGAAGGTTTGTGGCTGGCCCCGTGCGCCATGATCCATTCGTGTTTTATGAGCTTTCCGATAGACGCAGTTTTCCTAGACGCCGGACTTAAAGTGATGAAAGTGGTCCCGTTCCTGAAACCGTGGCGGTTCTCCCCCTGGGTTTACGGGGCCGCGGGCGTTCTGGAACTCGCCCCGGGCCGCGCCGGTTCCGTTCTGGCGGAGGGCGAACTGCTTGAGTTTCGATAGCGGCCGCTGAAAATTCCTCACCCGGTAAAGCGCCGCCGCGTGATATATCATTTGTAAAAAGCATGTAATAAATTTATAATTGTAGGCTGAACTATGCCGCCAACCAAAGGTCTGCAGAGAAAGAAAAATATCAGGGAGATCCTGATAGACGGGGGCCTTGTTCCCGAGGACAAGGTAAAAGCCGCCGAGGAACTCTCCAAAAAGGAGAGCAAGCCGCTTCAGCAGACGCTGGTGGAAATGAAACTCGTGGACGAGCTGACGCTGCTGAAGGTCCTCGCCGACGAATGGGGGTTTAAAGCTGTGGACCTCTCTAAAATGGAGGTCCCCAGGGAGACGGTGCAGACCCTGCCGGAGGCCATCGCCATGAGGCAGGGGTGCGTGCCTTTCGCCATGAAGGACGGAGTGATGTTCCTGGCGATGTCGGACCCCCGTGATTTCCTGGTGGTCGAAGATATCGGGCTGAGGACAGGCCTTGAAGTCAAAGCCTATCTGGCCCTGCCGCAGGGGATCAATAAGGTCCTGGACAGCGTGTACGGAAAAGCCGACGCCGCCCAGGTCGACCAACTCGTGGAATCCGTCACCCAGGCCGCGCCTAAAGGGCCGGGCGAGGAAGAATCTTTTTCCCTGGCCGAAGAGGCCGAAAAAAAGGACATCAGCGATGTCGACGCCAACGCTCCCGAAGTGGAGCGCCTGGTCAACGCCATAATACTGGGGGCTCTCAGTATAAAAGCTTCGGATATCCATGTGGAGCCTTTTGAGGACCCGAACGGAAAAAATTCCAAGGTCATGATCCGTTACCGGGTGGACGGGATGCTCCGGGCGGCCTCTTTTTCCGTGCCCTGGGCCTATCGGCAGGCTATAACCGCCAAGATAAAGATCATGACCAATTCCATGAACATCACGGAACGGCGCATTCCGCAGAGCGGGCGCATACAGATCATCGCCAAAGGCAACCCCATCGAGTTCCGCGTGGAAATGATCCCGACCGTATACGGCGAGGCGTGCGTCATGCGTATCCTGGACCGGGCTTCGGTGCGCGTGGATATCAAGGTCATGGGCTTTCTGCCGGATACGGAAGAAAAACTGCTCGCCCAGTTCCAGGGGATAGGCGGAAAAAAGAATTTCGGCTTAGTGCTGGTCTGCGGCCCCACGGGCTCGGGCAAGTCCACCACTCTCTACGGTTGTCTTAACTATGTGAACCGTCCCGACATAAAGATTCTCACGGCCGAGAATCCAGTGGAATACAATATCGACGGTATCGTCCAGGTCCCGGTCAACCCCGACATCAAGCTGGGCGAAGATAAGCGGTTCGATTTTGCCAGCGCGCTGCGGTCGTTCATGCGTCTGGACCCGGATGTCATCATGGTCGGCGAGATCCGGGACCAGGAGACCGCGCATATCGCGCTTGAAGCCGCCATGACCGGCCACCTGGTTTTTTCCACCATTCACACCAACGACTCGGCTTCCGCGCTGGAGAGGCTGACCCAGATGGGGATTCCGCGCTTCGTGGTCGCCAATACCATGAAAGCCGTGCTCGCCCAGCGGCTGGCCCGGCGGCTCTGTCCCGATTGCAAAAAAGAAGCGGACCTCTCGCCGGAGGAAAGGGCCGTTTTTGAGGCCAATAATGTCAGGATCCCGGCCGGCGCCAAGGTTTTTGCGGCGGTCGGCTGTGAGAAATGCAAGACCACCGGGTATAAAGGCCGCTTAGGCATGCATGAACTGCTCATCCTCAACGAGCCCATCCGCACCCAGCTTCTGAGCGACCCTTCCGCTATTCCCGTCAAGAACATCGCCATGAAAGCGGGCATGCGGTCGCTGGCCATGGACGGGCTGGAAAAAGTTATTCTGGGTCTTACCACGGTCAAGGAAGTCCTCGGCGGGGCGGCCGAAAAATAAAAATTCAGGCGCGGCGTTTTTACAGCGTTCAGGGCGGGAAAACCACGGGGCGGGAAGAAACTCGAGCGGAAAATAAATCGCGGCCTCGGGAGATATTTATGATCAAAAAAATTTTATTCGGGCTGGCGGTCGTCGTGTTCCAGGCGGGGGCGGTCCGCGCCGGTTCCGGCACTTACTCCGGTTTTCCCGGCGCGGCGGCTTCGGACCTCAGGCCTTTTGCCAGGGACCTGGGCGGGCTTTTGGGCAGCGGGACCAACCAGACAGCCCGGGTGCTGGGTTTCGGCGGGTTCGATGTCAGCGGCAGGGGCTCTATGCAGTTCGAGCCGGAACATAAGGACGGCATCCTGAAAAAAAACAAGCCTTTCGGCCTCGGCTGGGTGCAGGCCGAGATAGGCATGCCTTACCGCATAGACGGTTTTATCAAAGCCGCCTCCTTCGATAACATGGCGGTCGCCGGCGGGGGACTGAAGTACGGCCTTACCCAGCCGCAGAAAAAAATGCAGGCTATGCTGGTCGCCACCGGTAATCTGGCCGCCCATAAATTTTTTTACGCCGCGCATTACTCTTACGGTCTGGTAGTATCCTTTAACACCCCGGTCGTTTCCCCGTATTTCGGCCTGGGAATGGATAATACAAGGCTTACGGTCCAGATCGTCAACGATCCTTCCCTGTCGGGCAGGCGCGTTTCCGTTTCAGCTCCCAGGTACATGGCGGGCGCAAAGATGACATTTTTAACATACGGCTATCTTTCCGGCGGATATACCTATACGCACGGCCGGGGGCTTGTCACCGCCGGGCTGGGTTTGCGTATATAAAGTAAAAATCTTGGGACAAAAATCTTTACCGGTCAGCCTTTGAATTTTTCTTTGAAGTCCCTGCGGAGTTCCCTGTCGATCTCGCGTTTCTTTGTCGCTTCGTGTTTGTCCGGGGCTTTCCTGCCCTTGGCCAATGCCAGGACGACTTTGGCCCAGCCTTTCTTGAAATAGACCTCAAGCGGCACGATAGCGGTGCCTTTGGTGGCGGTGGAGTTGGTGAGTCTTTTGATCTCTTTTTTATTCAGGAGGAGTTTTCTGGTCCGGATGGGGTCCAGTTCTTTTACCGTATTGAAAATGTACGGAGGGATGTGCATACCGTAAAGGTAGAGCCCGTCGCTTTCCACCCTGGCGAAGCTTTGGGTGATCTGGGCCTGTTTCAGGCGCAGAGATTTTACCTCCGGCCCTTCCAGCACCAAGCCCGCCTCGAAGGTCTCCAGGATCTCGTAATCATGCCTGGCCTTTCTGTTCGTGGCGACGGTCTCTATCTCGGGTTCTTTTTTTTTCATTGTAAAAGCGGCCTGAATTTCCTAAAATAGTATCGAGCGGTAACTGGTGCCTGAACATTAGCCGGTATTATTTTACTAGTTACGGGCTGTTGATTGCCAGAAACATTTTATATGGGCGGGTGGCGGAACTGGCAGACGCGCACGGCTCAGGACCGTGTGGCCGAAAGGCCTTATGGGTTCAAGTCCCTTCTCGCCCATTTATTTAAGGCCGGACCTCGAGGTCCGGCCTTATTATTGGGCGGGAAGGGACTTGAAGCCGACACCGGCCCATCCGGTGGATGAAAAGCGAAGCGTCAGCCGGTGCGGCCGGCTTTGGAGGAGGTCGCGGGAGCGACCGGGGGAAAAGAAGTCCCTTCTCGCCCATTTATTTAAGGCCGGACCTCGAGGTCCGGCCTTATTATTGGGCGGGAAGGGACTTGAAGCCGACACCGGCGCATCCGGTGGATGAAAAGCGAAAAAATTTTTGAGGCAAAAATTTTTACCATGTCCCGCCCCAGAGGGCGGGATTTTTTTGCGGTAAGAGGGAGTTGAGGGAGAAAGAAGTTTCTCCCTCAACTCCGGCACGGGGATGGGGAAAACCCCGTGCCGGGTACGATAAAATGTCGTCTTACGACATTTTATTTAAGGGTCAGCTGGCCTTGAAACACTTCGGAAAGGTCTTTTTGCGTCAGCGGCATGCCCGTCGGAAGGCTGCAATTCAGCGCAACGGTAAGACCGGGCTCCTGCGAAATACTGTAAAATCCGGACGCTGCTTGCGGCGTTTCCGTAATTACAAATGTTTTGGGCCGCGAGGCGTCACGGCTGTAGCCGGGATCAATATTGTATATGTCCAGGTGGCACAGCAATTGCGTGCCGGCCGGCTCGTCTTTTCCCGGAACGGTCAGGAATTTTTTGTCCAGCAGCTTTTTCCACAGCGCGGGCGAGATGGTAAAAGAGCCGCCGACCGCGGGCGGCTTGATCTCAGCCGGGCCGCCTTCAAGAGCCAGGTAAATGCGGCCGATATTGTTCCCGATCTCCTGGCATTCGCCTTCGGTATCCGTATAGCCGTTGCCGGCGGGCATTCTGCGGTCTCCAAGCACCGGCGCGAGCATTTCCGCCTGAGTGGCCGCACACTCGTCTATTCTGCTGAGATTATGCGTCATTTCATGCACTAATTTCTGGGCGATAACGGCGGTGCGAAGCTGGAACGCCGAGTTGCACGCATTTATAATGTTGCGGTTGGTGTTGGTAGTGTACATTTCGTAGTGCGTCCCCTCGCAAAAACCACGATCCGGTTCTCCGTCGTAGGGATAGTCGAAGGAAAGGTTCTCGCTTTTAAGGCGCGCCGCGATTTTTTGATAATCGGCACGCAATTGCTCGGGATCATTGATTAGCGCGGCGGCCTGGGCGCTTTCCGGAGAGGACAGGAACCGGATGCTTGCCTCTACCCAGTCGATAGCCATCTTTCTGGCGAGCGCCAGTTTCTCGGCGCGCGCCGATATTTTGCCGGCGCCGGCCGGAACAGGAATGCGCTGGTTGGATGCCGGAACTTGCCGTTCGAGTCCGGCTAAAGCACCTTCATGCGTGTGTGCCGCCGCCGGACCCGCCGAGGCGAGCGCTGCTGCCGCTATCAATATTTTCACCATAAGATTGTCCCTCCTGCCATTCCCAAGTCTGGACCCTTTATCAAACAGTTTAATATGCGGAGGGCCTTAAAGCCTGAGCATAAAGACCTGCGTCTTTATGTTATAGTGCCCTGAAGACCGTAGGCATAAGGTATCACGGATTCAGGGCCTTATGGCCCAGGGCTGTTCTGAAAGGAAACGGCATCCCGCTCCAATTTAGTAAAAATTTTTACCGCTAAAATTTTTACCATACCCCGCCCTATAGGGCGGGGTTACCATTCGGTAAGAGGAAGATAAAATGTCGTTTTACGGCATTTTATAGTGTGACTTTTAGTCATTGACAATGCCCTTTGGGTTCATGTAAACTATTATCAGATGAGGGCTTCTCCGGATATCATTCATATATCATCCCGGTGGTGTTCTTGTCTCATGTGACGGCACATGCATTATACCAGGAGGTAATAGTATGAAAATGAACAAGAAGGGCTTCACGCTGATCGAGCTTATGATCGTGGTGGCCATTATCGGTATTCTGGCCGCTATCGCCATCCCGAAGTTTGCTGATCTGATCAACAAATCGAAGGAAGGCGCGACCAAGGGAGCGCTTTCCAGCGTCAGGAGCGCTATTCAGGTATACTACGGAGATAACGAAGGTATCTTCCCGGCCGGCGATCTGACCCCGCTCACCGCCGCTGGCAAGTATCTGAACGACATCCCTGTGGCGAAGCTGCCTGGTACCGGACATCTCGATACCGCGCTTGTCACCAACAATGTCGCCAACACCAGCGCCGGCGATGTGGGCGGCTGGATGTACTTCGCAAATTCGTCCTGGACCGCTACCTGGGGAACCTTCATAGTGGGCTGCACCCAGAACGATCTGAAGGGCGTCGTCTGGACCTCGTACTAAGCAGTGTGACTGAGTTTAAAAAGGCCCCGCGCAGCGACGCGGGGCCTTTTTAATTTATGATAACCATTACGCTTTTTCTATTTGCGGCCGTTTTCGGATCGTTGATCGGCAGCTTCCTGAATGTTTGTATTTCCAGGCTGCCGGAAGGCCTGTCCATCGTTAAGCCCCGTTCGCGCTGTCCTAAATGTCTAACGCCGATCAGTTTTTATGATAATGTCCCGCTTTTAAGTTTTATTTTTTTGCGCGGCCGCTGCCGCCATTGTTCCCTGCCCATACCCTGGCGTTACCCGGCGGTGGAAATCCTGACCGGCGTTGCGACCGCCCTGCTTTTTTTAAAATGGCGGGCGGAGCCGGCCTGGCTGGCCGCGGCCCTCTGCGCGGCGTATCTCCTTATCGTGATAGCGTTCATAGATCTTGAAACAATGATGATCGCCGATATCTTTTCATACGGCCTTCTCTGCCTGGGTTTGGCCTCCTGTTTTTTTAATCCTTATTTTTCGGGCCCGGCTTTGAGTCGTTTCCTGGGCTTCCTGGCTGGCGGCGCGTCCGGGGCTTTCATCGTATGGCTTATGGCCTGGCTGGGGGCCAGGATCTACAAAAAAGAAGCCGTGGGAGAGGGGGATATCTTTCTAATGTCCGGCATCGGGGCTTTAACCGGCTGGCAGGGAGTGATCTCCGCGCTGATCATGGCGTCTTTTTTCGGTTCCGTCTATGGTATAACCCTCCTGCTGGCCAAAAAAGCGAAGCGGTTCGATCATATTCCTTTCGGCCCGTTCCTGGCGCTGGGGGCGCTGATAAACCTTTACCGCCTTATAAGGCCGGCGGATCTTTTTTTCTACTGGTAAAAAACGGTAAATATAAATAGGGACAGCGACCATTTATTAAATGGTCGCTGTCCCTATTTATCTATTTATGCGGAGTGGACTACGCTACCCTGTCGTGTGTTCCCGGACACCGCGCATGTTTTCCGAAGTAAAACTGCGGAGTGGACTACGCTATCCTGTCGTGTGTTTTCGGACACCGCGCCGGTTTTCCGTAGGAAAACTGGCGGAGAGGGAGGGATTCGAACCCACGGTACGCATAAGCGTACACCGGTTTTCAAGACCGGCGCCATAAACCACTCGGCCACCTCTCCATCTCTGTCGCACCCCAATCGCACTGCAAAGCGATTGGGGCGAATAACGCCGGACCTCTAAAGGAAATCGGTCCTCCATCACTGTTCAGATTATATAAAATCGGGAGTCCTATAGGACCTGGTTAAAAATTTTTGCGGCAAAAATTTTTACTATCCGCTTTGATGGGCCAAATGCTGCAAAAATCCGGGACCTTTGACCCAGGTGAATTTCGCGCGATCCTGGTAACCTGTTTCTGTACGCAGCGGCGCGCGGCGCAGTTCTGTTGGCATCCGGATAGGGGAAACAATAATGAAAATGATCGCTTTAATCGTTCTCATGGCGGGTTGGGGATCGTTCCCCGTGTCCGCTTCCCCGGGTGTTGAGCGGGGCATGTACCAGGTAGGAGACAACCAGGCCAGCCGGATCACGGCCGTCGAGTTTGATTCGTCGTTCAATTCGGATAATTTTTCGGATGAGCTTGTTTTTGAAGTCCCTTCCGGCGCTACAAGCATGCAGATAGAAGTTTATGCCTCGGATCTCAGCGCCGTGCCTCTTGTCGCGGACCTGGTCCGGCTAGGCACGGACGGCGGCGTTGTTGAAACCTTGATCTCTCATGTCGTGGCCCAAGGCTCGGATCCCGCCCTGGTAAGGAATGCGGCGAGTTTCAGCAAAGAGCCTGGGCCATATTTAAGCCCCAACAGGTCTATCGGCGGTTTAATGGGTTACGCCTCGGCCGTCGTGCCGAACAATCCCGGCGTGGCGCTGACTCCCGGCGCCTGGCGGGCCAGGATAAAGGACCTCACCGGGGGCCTGAGCGACCGCGGTTTTAAAATGCGCGTGCTTTTCAGGATCCCGGAGACGGCGGCTCGCAAAAAGATTTTGCCGCTGAACCTGTATTTTACCGGCGCCGGCGGCTGGACCACAAAAACTTACAGGTCGAATCGCGTGGATATTAAAGCTTTTTTTAACGCGCTCGCCGTGATCTTTGCCAACGCGGGGATCGAACTGCGGATCGCCTCCGTCGCCGACATCGGGGACGCTTCCAAAGAACCGGAAAAGTTTAAAATAAGTACCGGTGAGAAACTGAACGAGCTGTTCAGGTCCGGCGGCGCCAAAAACGGCGTTAAATTATTTTTTGTCCAGAGCGTGCTTGGCGGCGTGGGGGGGATTTCCAGCGGGATCGGAGGGCCTAAGGTGTCGGCGAATTATCCGTTCGGAGGCATCGCCCTCTCGGAGGCTTATACCAGCTATCCCACCATATTTTCAATTATTACAGCTCATGAGCTCGGCCATTATCTGGGTTTATATCACGACAAGGAATATGGGACGCTTTTGTTCGACCAGATCCCCGACACTACGGACAACGGCGTTCCGCCCAATGTGATGGATGCGCAGGCTTCAAATACCCCCGACCAGGTGCGGGAGTTTACGCCGCAGCAAAGCGCCGTCATGTCCCGCCACCCGGCGATCATTGAAATCCCGTAAGAATAGGTCGGCGTCGCAGGGCGGCGCCGGTGAGAAATGGTAAAATATACGTTATGACCGACTGGACGCGCAGGCGGAGCTTCGCCATTATTTCCCATCCCGACGCCGGTAAGACCACGCTTACCGAGAAGATGCTGCTTTATGGCGGAGCCCTCCATTTGGCCGGCTCGGTCACGGCCCGCAAGAACCAGCGCTCCACTGCCTCGGACTGGCTGGAGATGGAAAAAAAGCGCGGCATTTCCATAAGCTCCACCGTTCTCCAGTTCGACTGCGCAGGATACCGGGTGAATCTGCTGGATACCCCCGGTCACCGCGATTTTTCCGAAGACACTTACCGGGTCCTGACCGCCGTGGACGCCGTTATTATGGTCATTGACGCCGGCAAAGGCATAGAGAGCCAGACCCGCAAACTTTTTGAGGTTTGCCGCCAGCGTGGGATCCCAATTTTTACATTCATGAACAAGCTCGACCGTCCCACAAGGGAGCCTTTGGAACTTATGGACGAGCTGGAGGAAATTCTGGACCTGCGCCCCTTCGCGATGAACTGGCCGATCGGCACAGGAGTGGATTTTAAGGGCGTTTACGACCGCAGGACCCGGCAGGCGCATTTGTTCGAGCATACTCCCGGCGGAGCGTACCGGGCCCCGGAAGAGGTCGGGGATCGCTCGGCCGCGGCCATCCGAGAACGGTTGAGCGCGCCGGTCCTGTCGCAGTTCCTGGAGGAAGTAGAGATGCTGGACTCGGTCGGGACGGTTTTTGACCGCGACGCGGTGCTGGCCGGCGTTGCTACCCCCGTTTTTTTCGGCAGCGCGTCCAATAATTTCGGAGTCCAACTGCTGCTTGACGGGTTTCTTTCTCTCGCGCCTGCCCCCGCGGCCCATCGTTGCGAGAAGGGCAGTATCCGGCCGGATAACCCCGCTTTTTCGGGTTTTATTTTTAAGATCCAGGGGAACATGGACCCTAAACACCGCGACCATGTGGCTTTTCTGCGCGTCTGTTCCGGAAAATTTGCCAGGGATATGTCGGTGACCCATCAGCGGACCAAACGGCGTGTGCGCCTTTCCAATTCCCACAAGTTGTTCGGGCAGGAGCGCGAGATCATGAACGAGGCCTGGCCGGGAGACATAATCGGGCTGATCGGTCATCCGGATTTTCTTATAGGAGACACCCTGTCCGAGGATCCGGCCATCACCTACAATGAGATCCCCCGGTTTCCGCCCGAATGTTTTTCCCTGCTCCATAACCCGACGCCGGCGCAGTATAAATCCTTCCGCAAAGGCCTGGACCAGATCCTGACCGAGGGGATAGTGCAGCGATTCTGGCTCTCGGACGACCCCAACCAGTCGCCGCTGCTGGCCGCGGTGGGGCCGCTTCAATTCGAGGTCGCTCAATACCGGCTTAAAGGCGAATACGGCGCCGAGTCCCGTCTTGAGCCGCTCCCCTGGACGCATGTCCGGTGGCCGGAGTCCAAAGATCCGGCGCGGGAAGTCCGCGGGCTTTCTTTGCCCATCGGCGCGCGCTGGGGGCACGACGATGCCCAAAACCCGGTCATCTTTTTCCAGGACGCCTGGGCGCCCAATTATTTATGCCAGCAGAATCCGCACATTCTCCTCAACGACTTCGCTCCCCGCGACCGGGATAAAGCCCGGGCTTTCTCCCGTCCGGGCAAATAAACAACCCCCTATTTTATTTTAACCAAAGCTTCCGCTCGACTTGCTACAATATTGCCGGGGCAGCATGAGAAACAGGACTCTTTTAATTACTTGCCTGCTGATCGCTTCGATCGCCGCTATAGCGGCGCTTGCGGTTTTTCGCCGTTCCACCGCAGTGGCTCCGGCCGGAGCGCGCAGGCTTAAAGTGGTGGCAACTATCTTCCCTCTTTATGATATGGCCCGTTTTATCGGCGGCGGCAAGGCCGAGGTCTCGCTGCTTCTGCCGCCGGGAGTGGAGGCTCATTCGTTCGAACCCAAGCCGGGCGATATGGCGCGGATAAGCGAAGCTGATATTTTTATCTATACCGGAAAATTCATGGAGCCGTGGGCGGAGGACCTTATCAAAGGCGTCGCCGCCGGAGGCTTGCTGGCGGTCGATGCCGGGCGGGGGATAAAACTTATGCGTGAGCCCGGCCAGGAACGGGGGAAATCGGAGGCCGCGCCGGACCCGCATATCTGGCTGGATTTTGATAACGCCAAAGCGATGGCCGGGAATATCGCGGCGGCTTTCGAGGCCAAGGACCCCGCCGGCAGGGAAGCTTACCGCCGGGCCTATGCTGCTTACGAAAGGGGGCTGTCCGCGCTCGACGCCGCTTATGCATCCGGACTTTCCGCGTGCCGGACCAGGGAAATAATTTACGGCGGACATTACGCCTTCGGTTATCCGGCCCGCCGCTACGGCCTCAAATATCTGGCGGCCCAGGGCCTCTCGCCGGATTCCGAGCCCACGGCCAGGGACCTTGCCGCCCTGGTGGAGCAGGTGAAAAAAGACGGGGTAAAATTTATTTTTTACGAGGAGCTGGCAAGCCCCAGGATAGCCGGAACGGTCGCGTCCGAGACCGGAGCCGAAATGCTGCCTTTGAGCGCCGCGCATAACCTCACCAGGGAACAGCTCTCGCGCGGGGTTTCTTTCTTTGATATACTTCAGAGCGATCTGGAAAGTTTAAAGACTGGCCTTGAGTGCCGCAGGTTACGGATCGACCAGGGTAAACCATGACCACGATCTTATCGGTAAAAAACATGTCCTTAAGATATGACGCCGAGGAAGTCCTGCGCGATGTCAGCTTTACCGTCCAGAAGGGGGATTATATCGGTCTGGCCGGACCAAACGGCGCGGGCAAGACCACGCTTATAAAAGCGATCCTGGGTCTGACCGATAAATATACGGGCGCGGTCGAATTGTTCGGCCGTGAGATGCGCGGTTTTGATTCCTGGGACCGCGTCGGTTATCTGCCGCAGAGGGTGAATGCTTTCAATCCCCTGTTCCCGGCCACGGTCAAGGAAGTCGTCGGCCTCGGACTGCTCTCAAAAAAGCGGTTTCCAAAGCGTTTCACCAAGGACGACGCGGCCAGGATCCGGGAAGCCCTGGAACTTATGGGCATAGCGGACCTTGGAGAGAAACTGGTGGGAGAACTCTCAGGCGGACAGCAGCAGCGCGTCTTTCTGGCCAGGGCGCTGGCCCCCGACCCGGAACTGCTCATCCTGGATGAGCCCAGTACGGCGCTGGATCCGATTTCCCGCGAAGGGTTCTACGACATTATAAAAAAACTGAACGAACAAAAAGGCATTACCAGCATCCTTATAACGCATGATACGGCGCAGATAGGGCGTTACGCCAACAAGCTCCTGTATCTGGATAAAGAGATAATTTTTTACGGACCTTTTTCGGATTTCTGCCGGTCGCAGGAAATGACCGGCTATTTCGGCACTTATTCTCAGCACCTTATATGCCATCAGCATTGATCCGCAAATTGCGGCGCAATTTTGCGGATCGATCCAAAAGATGGGCAAAGGACGCCGGGTAATGGGAACGATGTTTCATTTCTTAAGTTACGGGTTCATCCAGCGGGCTTATTTGGCCGGCGCCTTTATCGGCGCGCTGTGCGCCATGCTGGGGTTGTTTTTGGTGCTGCGCAAACTGTCTCTTATCGGCGACGGCTTGTCCCATGTCAGTTTCGGAGCTATCGCCCTGGGGCTCTTTTTCGGTTTTTATCCCTTTTATGTCGCCATCCCCGTGGCGCTTATAGCTTCTTACTTTATTTTAAAACTTACCGAAAAGGCTAAAATGTACGGCGATGCCGCCATAGGCATAGTTTCCTCGGTCGGCATAGCCGGCGGAGTCATCCTGGCCGGACTTTCAAGAGGGTTCAATGTCGATCTGTTCAGCTATCTTTTCGGCAATATTCTGGCGATAAGCGTGCGCGAGGTATACCTGTCCATAGGACTGTCCCTGGCCGTCCTGCTTGTGATAGTGTTCTTTTATAACGACCTGTTCTCGGCCACCTTCGACCAGGAATACGCCAGGCTTACCGGGGTAAGGACCGCCCGCATCAACCTGCTTCTGGCCTCGCTTACCGCCGTAACGGTCGTTTTGGCGATCAAAGTGGTCGGCATTATGCTGGTCTCGGCCCTTCTTATCCTGCCGGCCGTCACCGCGCTGCAGCTTGCCAAAGGTTTCAAGGCCGCCATGTTCATCTCCGTCCTGACGGCCGTTATTTCGGTGTTTATCGGTATAACGGTATCTTTTTTTATGGACCTGCCCGCCGGCGCCACGATCGTCCTGTGCAATGTGATGTTTTTCTCCGCCGCCCTGCTGTTCAAGAACCTGAAAGGTTATAAATAAAAATACCGGACCTTTTTCGTGGAGAAAAAGGTCCGGAGAGGAAGGGATTCGAACCCTTGAAACCCTTTGGGGATTTACAGACTTTCCAGGTCTGCGCCTTCAACCACTCGGCCACCTCTCCATCTCTGTCGCACCCCGCGCTGAATGCGCGGGGCGGATTGCCGCCGGGCTTTGATAAGGTGGCGCCCGGTGCTCCACAAGGGGGGCTCTCGGCACCCCTTCCCGGGGATTTGCCACAGGGGACACCGCATTGCGGTTTCCCCTACCCCCCGTTACATCGTCGCTTGCTCCCTGCGCTTCGCTTGGTCGCCGCGCTGAACCCCTCGAAGCGGAAATCTCTTCACTAAAAAGGAACCAGTCCTTCTCCACCTGTCGCACCCCGTGCTGAATGCGCGGGGCGGATTGCTGCCGGACCTCTAATGGAAGTCGGTCCGATGCGTTATATCATCCTGGCTTACACGATATTTTTTGAAAAAGGCGCCGGCCTTTTTCAAAAAATATATGGTTGGGGAAGGATTCGAACCTTCGTAGGACATAGTCCGCTGGTTTTACAGACCAGTGCATTTGACCGCTCTGCCACCCAACCTCTGTCGCACCCCGATCGCACTGCAAAGCGATCGGGGCGAATAACGCCGAGCTTAATATCGAATAGTATAGCAAAAAAATAAATCCCGGGCACTTTTACCGGAATAAAAACAGCTATTCCTCATCCGAATAGCGCGTGATTGCCGGGAAATTCCCTCCGACTCAGGCATCGGGTCCGTAAAAGTTGTATAATCTACTAAGGAGTATTAATAAAACTTATATTTATTTGCCTCACGGAAAAAAGGAGCTTGAGCGAGAAAAGGATTTTTTCGCTCAACTCCGGACTGGAGAATGTATGTGCATCGCCGTGCCGGGAAAAATCTTATCTATAGAAAAAAATACCGCCGAAGTTAACTTCAGCGGCGTCGGGAGAAAAGTGGCCCTTGATCTTGTGCCCGGCGCCCGGACGGGGGATTATGTGCTTGTCCACGCGGGGTTCGCCATACAAGTGCTGGAGGAAGCCGAAGCGGAAGAGACGCTTAAACTTTTTGAGGAGATCTACAGCCGTGAAGACCTTAAAAGGTTCTAACCGCTTTAATTCCCCGCTCTGGCGCGATAAGGATCTGGCGGCTTCGGCGCTGAAGGAGATGGCGCGCCTTACCGCCCTGGCCGTAGCTCGGACGGGCAGGGCCGCGGCCCTCATGGAAGTCTGCGGTTCCCATACCATGGCCATAGCGGCCAGCGGCATGCGGCGGCTTTTCCCCGAGGGACTTAAGATGCTTTCCGGTCCCGGCTGCCCCGTCTGCGTCACGGCCCAGGGGGATATAGATCTGATCTTGGAACTGGCCGCCGCGCCTGGCGTGACCATCGCGACCTTCGGCGATATGCTCAAGGTCAGGGGCTCAAACGGCCTGGACCTGCATTCGCTCCGGGAAAGGGGGGCGAGCGTGAGCGTGGTCTACTCTCCCCTGGACGCCGTAGAACTGGCCCGGCAAGAGCCGGGACGGCAGGTGGTTTTCGTGGGAGTGGGCTTTGAGACCACGGCGCCGGTGATAGCGGGCGCCGTGATGCGCGCCAAGGCCGAAAAGGTCCGGAACTTTTCCGTGATACCGCTTTTTAAACTGGTCCCTCCCGCGCTGGAGCTCCTGCTGAAGGATCCCGGCCATAATATTTCCGGGTTCATGCTGCCGGGGCATGTCAGCGCGATCATAGGGCTCGCGCCTTACAGGTTCGTGGCGGAGAAATACTCCGTGCCGTGCGTGGTCACCGGCTTTGAACCGCTGGATATCCTTACCGGCATAAACATGCTGCTGAGGCAGATCGTTTCCGGCGGGCCTGCGGTGGAGGACGAGTATTCCAGGGCCGTCAAAGCCGAAGGAAATCTCCGGGCGCAGGAGCTCATGAGGGAAGTTTTCGCCGTTACCGGCGCCCGCTGGCGTTCCATCGGCCTTATCAAAAGGTCGGGACTCGGCTTCAGCGCGGCTTTTTCGGAGTTCGACTCCGTGAAACGGTTTAAATTGTCTTATCGCGCCGCGCCGGAGCCGAAAGGCTGCATCTGCGGCCCGATCCTTCTGGGCAAGGCCGTCCCGGCGGATTGTAAACTGTTCGGCCGCGCCTGCACTCCGGCCAACGCCGTGGGCCCGTGCATGGTCTCTTCGGAAGGCGCGTGCGCGGCCTGGTTCAAGTACGGAGGATAATGAACATCGAAACTTTAAAGGTTTTCAGGGACCTGGTAGATACCGGGAGCTTTTCAAAGACCGCGGAGCTTAATTATATCTCCCAGTCCGCCGTCAGCCAGCAGGTGAAAAAACTGGAACTCGTCCTCAAGTGCAGGCTGTTCAGCAGGCTGGCCAACAAGATCCTTCTCACGCCCTGCGGCGAGAAGTTCTACGAAACCTCCAAAAAAATAGTGCTTCTTTACGAGAACTCGATGGTTTCCATCAAGCAGCTCGCGGCTTCCAAAACGACCGAGGAAATTAAGATCTCCACCATTTACAGCGCGGGGGTCTACCTGCTGCAGGGTTATATCCGCAAATTCATGGCCGCCCATCCCAACACCAAGGTCAGCGTCGAATACAGGCGGTTTTCGCAGATCCAGGGCGACATAGTTTCCGGCCGAGCCGATTTCGGCATTATGGCCTGCCCTTACCGCAAGCTGCAGGGCATCACCATGCTTCCGATCGGGGACGACGAGATGGTGTTGCTTACCGCCATGTCCGACAAGCTGGCGCGCAAACGCCAGGTGGGCGTGCGCGAGGTCGACGGGCTCGACTTCATCTTCTTCGACAAGGTTTTCCCGTCCAGGAAATACGTGGATGATTTCTTCAAAAAACACTCCGTTAAGGTGAATATCAAGATGGAACTGGATAACATCGAAACCATCAAGACCGCGGTCTCCTCAGGAGTGGGGCTTTCCATCCTGCCTCTGTCCTCGGTGCGGGAGGAGGAGCGGGAAACCAAGATGCATATAGCGCGGTTTACCGACGCCGAGGTCTCAAGACCCCTGTATCTTATCTACAACAAGTCGCGCAAACTGCCCGCTTCGGCCAAAGCCTTCCTGGAAATACTCCAGAAACATCCGGCGCCGGCTGCGGCCGCCGGGGCTTGAAAAAGGATCTTCCATGATGATAGAAAAAACTGTAAAGCTCGGCCACGGCAGCGGCGGACGCATGACGCACGAGCTTATCGAGCGTCTGTTCCTCAAAGCTTTTTTTAATCCCGCCCTGGCGCCCCTTGAGGATTCCGCCGAGGTCCGGGCGGGAAAAGAACGCCTCGCGTTCACCACCGATTCATATGTGGTGGACCCGCTCAGCTTCCCCGGAGCGGACATCGGCCGCCTTGCCGTCTGCGGGACCGTGAACGATCTGGCGGTAAAAGGGGCGAAACCTCTGGCCCTCTCGGCTGCTTTTATCATAGAGGAGGGATTCTCCGTCGCCCTGCTGGAAGACCTGGCAGGCTCCATGAAAAAAGCCGCCCGCGAAGCCGGCGTCCTTATCGTGACCGGGGATACGAAGGTGGTTGAAAAAGGCAAAGCCGACAAGCTTTTTATCAATACCTCCGGAGTGGGAATCATTCCCGCTGGGCGCAGGCTTTCTTCCGCTTCCATACGGCCCGGGGATGCCGTTATCCTGAGCGGCCGTCTGGCCGACCACGGAGTGGCCGTCATGAACGCCCGCAACCGCCTTGGGTTTTCCGGCGATATTAAAAGCGACGCCGCGCCCCTGAACGCCATGATAGGCCGGGCTCTCAGGGCTTCCGAGAGGATCAGGGCCATCCGCGATCTTACCCGGGGGGGGCTTGGCACCGTTTTGAACGAGGCCGCCGGGGCCTGCCGCGCCTCGATAGAAATAGACGAAACGGCGGTCCCGGTAAAACCCGCCGTGGAGAACGCCTGCCGTCTGCTGGGTCTCGATCCGCTCTATGTCGCTAATGAAGGTAAGGCCGTTTTTTTTGCGGCGGCGCCGGACGCGGAGAAGATAGTCGCGGCCTTGCGCGCCGGCGATTACGGACGCGAAGCCTGCGTTATAGGGCGGGTCGTGAAGGATTCCAAGCCCCAGGTGCGCCTTAACACCGCCATCGGGGGGACCCGCCTTGTTATGATGCTGGAAGGCGAACAGCTGCCGAGGATCTGTTAACCTGGGGCCTGCTATTCAATACGGTTTTCATTTAGAGGATCGTGGGATAAAAACATCGAATAATGAAAAAATTTTTGTTCTGGGTCCTTAGTTTTATAATTACGGTGTTATTCGCCGTCTTCCAGCGCCTTACCGGGCCGACCTATCCCGTGAAGGGTGGGCTTGCGGCGGACGGGGGCGTCCGCGTTTCGTTCCGCCTGCCCAGGAGCTGTACCATCGCCGAACGGAACTGTCTCATCGAAATAAGATCGCCCGAAAGGATAAAAGGTTATCTTTCCTGGCGGCGTTATCGCACCGACGACGCCTGGACCGAAATTCCGATGGCATACGGGGAAGGCTCCCTTTCAGCGCTTCTCCCGGATGCTCCGCCCGCCGGGAAGCTTGAGTACCGGGTCTTTATAAAACAAAAAAAAGGCGACCTCGAACTGTCGCCTGTCCCGGTTGTCGCCAGGTTCAAGAGGCATGTCCCGGCCGCGATCCTTGCGCCGCATATCTTGTTCATGTTCATGTTCATGCTTTTTTCGGTCCGTATCTTCATCACGGTTTTTACTATGGATACGGTGATAAAACATGCGGTCATTTTGAACGTTCTTTTTCTGCTGCTGGGCGGATTCCTCCTGGGCCCGCTGACGCAGTTCCACGCTTTCGGGGTGTATTGGACCGGCTGGCCGCTGGGCCATGACCTTACCGATAATAAAACCCTTGTCATGCTGGCGTTCTGGCTGGCCGCCCTTTACGCGGTCTTCAGGGCGAAAAGGTTCAAACCGTGGCTTCTGGCCGCTTTTGTCGTTACCGCGGTGGTCTACCTGGTGCCCCACAGCCTGTTCGGCAGCGAACTGGATTATTCGAAAGCGGACGCCGCGCAAAAATAGGCAATGTCGTCTTACGACATTTTATTAAACCCTGTCCATCAATTATCATGCCGCCTCACATAAGGAAAAAAATTTTGATCAAGGGCGTGGTCCAGGGGGTCGGTTTCCGGCCTCATGTCTATAAGCTCGCTCTTAAGCGCGGACTCTCCGGCTGGGTAAGGAATGACGCCTCCGGCGTGACTATAGAGGCGCAGGGGCGGACCGCGGATCTTGACCTGTTCATCAGTGAGCTCCAGACCCGCAAGCCGCCGGCTGCGCGGATCGATTCCCTTGATGCCGTGGAGCTCGCGGCCGGAACCGCCGGGGGGTTTTCCATCGTGAAAAGCGGGGGGAAAACCGGGGCTCAGGCGCGTATTCCCTCGGACCTGGCCCTTTGCGCGGATTGCCGCCGCGAGCTCCTGGACCCCTCCGACCGGCGCTATCTGTATCCTTTCACCAATTGCACCAATTGCGGCCCGCGTTTTACCATAGTTAAAAGCATTCCTTACGACCGCCCGCTTACCACGATGAAGCGCTTTAAGATGTGTCCAGCCTGCCTCGCGGAATACCGGGATCCGCTGGACCGGCGTTTCCATGCCCAGCCCAACGCCTGCCCGGTCTGCGGTCCCAGGGTCAGCACGTTCCAGGGAGGCCGGCGCATAGACGGGCTCAAGGCCCTTGAGCTGGCGGCCCGGTACCTGAGAACTGGTAAGATCGTGGCCCTGCAAAGCCTCGGCGGGTTCCATCTTGCCTGCGACGCCCGCGACGCCGGCGCCGTGGACAGGTTGCGCCGCCTGAAGGACCGTCCCGCCAAACCGTTCGCCGTTATGGCCTTTGCGGCGGCGCAAGTCCGGGAATTATGTTTTCTTTCAAGGTCGGAACTGGCGGTCCTTGAATCGAGCCGGGCTCCGGCCGTGATGCTGAAAAAAAAGCGGCCGTTGTCGCCGGAGCCGGCCGCGCCCGGACTTGATACGATCGCGGTGATGCTGCCCTACACTCCGCTGCATGAGGCGCTTTTTCTGCTTTTACGCCGGGCCGGTTTTAAAGGTCCGCTGGTCATGACTTCCGGCAACCGCAGGGACGAACCCATCTCAAAAGACTTTGCAGGGGCCGAAGCGAACCTTGGGCCTTTGGCCGACCTTATAGTTTTCCACGACAGGGAGATCCATAACCGCGTGGACGACTCCGTCGGGTTTTGGGCCGGCGGAGCTTTCCGTCTTCTCCGACGGGCGCGCGGCTGGGTCCCGGATTCGGTCCAACTGCCCTTTGCAGGGGCCGGGAGCGCGCTTGGCTGCGGCGCGGACCTTAAAGGCGCTTTCTGCCTTACCCGCGGCAAAGAGGCTTTCCTTTCGCAGTACCTGGGCGACCAGGGGGAATGCCGGAACCAGGCTTTTTACGCCGAAACTCTGGCCAAGACCCGGGCCCTTTTAAAAGTGCGCCCGTCGCTTATCGCGCATGACCTGCACCCGGACTACTATTCTTCCGGTTTCGCGCGCGCCCTCAAAGGCATGAAGGTCCCGGTGCAGCATCATGTGGCGCATGTCCTGAGCGTCGCCGCCGAGCATGCCGTCGAAGGCCCGCTCATCGGCGCGGCGTTCGACGGCGCCGGTTACGGCGCGGACGGCAAGATCTGGGGTTCGGAATTTTTTGTTATAGAAGGGAACACCTGGCGGCGGGCCGCCCGCCTGAAATATTTCGCCCTGCCGGGCGGAGACGCGGCGGCGCGTGAAGTTTGGCGCCCGGCCTTGTCGCTGCTGAAAGACGCTCTCGGACCCGGCTGGAGGCGGGAGGCGGGGCCGCTTTTCCGCGGTGTGGCGGCGGAGACGCTGGCCGCCGTTGAAAAGATCTCCGATAAGGGGCTTAACACGCCTTTAACCTCCAGTATGGGACGGCTTTTTGACGCCGTCGGCTTTATCGCCGGGCTGGGCGTCGAGGCGACTTATGAGGGGCAGGGACCGATGGAGCTTGAAAGCCTGTGCCGCAGGCCTGCGGGGCGCGGTTACCGGTTCGATATGGAAAAAAAGGACGGTATATACATAATTGATCCGGCAAAAGCCGTGCTTGGGGCGTTGCGCGAAACCGGGCCCGGCCGTGCGCGGGCGATCTCGGAAAAATTTCACGCCTGCGCGGCCGAGATCCTGCTTAGAGCAGTTTCGGCCGTCAGCCGGGACACAGGTATAAGAACGGTGGTATTGTCGGGCGGAGTGTTTCAGAACCGCACCCTGCTGGAGCTTGCCCTTAAAAAGCTGGCGCGCGCGGGTTGTAAGGTGTTCGCCAACGAAAAAGTTCCCGCCAACGACGGCGGAATAGCCCTGGGCCAAGTTTACTACGCCCTGAAGAAATTCCGCCGGATTTAAAGTCTACGGATTCAACCACTGAAGGAATTCGTCCCATTTCCCGTCGACCGACCAGGCAAGCTTCGAATAATTCGCGTCGTAGCCGTACATGGGAAGATAGACGCCCAATCCGGCGGAAGTTTTGTATTCCGCGCCTGAAGTGGCGTTCTTTAAAACTATTTTGCCGCCGATAAAGTTTATCAGTTCCTTGCTTTTCGACTTCAATTCGGCGGAGCCGGTGTTGGACGCGACCTGCGTAAGAAAGCCGGTGAAATCCCTGGAATCCATGCCTGCGTATTCCTTGGTTCCGGCCATGGCTCGTTTCAGGATGTCTTTTTCTCCTTTGGCCATGGCCAGTCCGGCCCACTCGTCCGCCAGTTGGCGGAAAGCGGCCATGTTACCGGTGCTCACGGCTGAGATTGTGGAGTCCTGGCCCTTGACTCTGTAGGACTGGTTGTAGCCTCCCACCGCAGCCGCAGCCATGACTTCAGGCGTCAGGCCGGTCCGGTTCTTGCGGACCCGGTCAAGAAAAAGGTCGTAAGCCCAGCCGTCGTTCGGTTCGATCTCTTCGGATCCCACGATCAACGGCACAGAGTCCTTTAATTCGTATACGACTTCGCTCATCTGCATAAGACAGGCGTCGGAGGCGTAAAGGTCCACGCCGCCGATCTTTTTCAACGCCAGTCCCAATTGTACGGTGGTGATGCCGTTGCCGGTCTGAGAGTCGTAAGAAATGCCTTTTGTCATGGACTTGAGATCCGTAGACCTGGATCTCCAGCCGTCGCCGTGATTCCACACGATCAGCATGTAGTGCCTGGCGGGGTAGCGGGTTTTGGCCCAGACCGCGAAATCCGCCAAGTGGTTATAATCCCCCATATCCGTCTTGCCGAGGGTTTCGAGCAGTTTTGAATTTATTTTCTGATTGTCGGTATCCTTTACTATTTCGTACCGCCTAATGCCTTCCCAGCCGGCGGAATCGCCGTTCTGGACGGAGGTGTCCCTGCCGCCTACATGAAAAAGAGGCGTGACCCACGGCGGCTCGACCGTCGCCGGATCGGTAAGATAAAACGGCGCCGCGGCGGCGAGCCGGCCGGATTCCGTCACGATGTTGATGTTCGGCGCCGGTCCGACGGCTTCCATCTCGTTAAGGTCCTTGAGGATATAGTTGGAAAGATCGTTCTTGCCGTTCATGTAAACCATGATGGTCCACTCTTTAACGGTCTTCGCCGCCGTTTCGTCTGAAGTGGGCGCGGCCGGAACGGATATTTTTTCGGCCTGGATAAAGGCGGGTTTCAAAGCCGGGCCGTTATCGAAAGGAGATCCCTCGGCCCGCGCGCCGGCGGCCAGGAACATAGCCGGGATCAGTAGATTGGTCATGCCGATCTTTTTCATTTTAACTCCTTGCAAAATATAGCCGTTCGTTTTACGGCATGTTATTCCGCCTGACCATAGTATAGAGCATAACGAAACCGTTTTCTTGGGCTAAAAGGGCAGCTTTTGGAGCAATTATGGCCCGCTCCTTCTGGGGCTAAAGACCTACTGATTATTTCCATCGGCGGCGGCGGTATTTTTGATAAAATATCCGTTCTTATGCCCAGGCTTCCGCTCAAATTTATCCTTCCGCCGCTTCTTTTGTCCCTGCGACCCTGCGTTTGCGCCCAGTTGCCGGGGCCCGTGGCCGAGCCGGATATACAGGTAAGCACCGCCTCGCTCCTGGAACAACTGGCCTATATTCCGGATTACTCCATTTCGTTGGCCAGCGCGGCTTCGCAGGCGGTCACGGAGGAGGATGTCGTGGACCTGGAGGAAGGGGAGGAAAGCGACGCTGATATCTTTATCAGCAGCGCGCTGTCGCATACCCCCGAGCCTGTGAATCTGGGCGGCAACGGCAGGCTCACTCTGACCCGCAACGATAACGGGGAAAAACTTACCGTGCGCTACCGCAACCCGGACGGTTCCTACGACGCCGAAGCCCTGGCCAGACTGGACCACCTCATGCGCTGCAGCCTTACCGGGCGCGAGATCCGGATGTCCGTAAAACTTATAGAGTTGCTGGACGCCGTGGAGGATAAGTTCGGAAAAAAAGGCCTTACCCTTTTAAGCGGCTACCGCACGGCAAAAAATAACAGGCAGACCGCGGGCGCGGTTAGGCACAGTCTGCATCTGCTGGGCTGGGCCGCGGACATCAAGGTCCCCGGCTATAGCTCGACCAGGATAAAAAAATACGGCCGCAAGCTCTGGATCGGAGGGGTGGGATATTATCCCAATAAAGGGTTCACTCATCTGGATGTCGGCAGGCCCCGGTATTGGGCGGTCAGCCGTCCGCCGCACAGGCGCCGCATCCGCCGCTCGGCGGCCAGGACGGCGGCGCGCAAAACGCCGGTCCGGCGCGGATCTGCGGTCCGGACGGCTAAGACCGCCGCAAAACCGGGTTTGTTAAAACGGAAATCCTGACCACGCCGGGCGCCTGGTACTTCCGGGGTTTTTTCCGCCGCGTGGAAATCTTATATAATTATTTCGCGGCGGCATTCGCGGGGGAGTCAATGCGGCTTGGACAGCCGCGGTATGGGGGATCGTTATAGCCGGGGGAACGCTAGCTAAGGTCGTGTCGCGGCATTTTACCGGAATGCCGGTTACGGGATAATCGTAACGCGGTATGAGGGTTCTTTGTCCTTGTTTTGTTTGAACTTTCAGGCCGAGAAAAAATGAGGGTATTTCGTAAGTAGAACTGCCGTCGGATGGGGGGGCAATATGAACAAATGTGACGCCGGAGTGGCGATACTTATGGCCGAGGATGACGACGGCCACGCGCTGCTGGTGAGGGAGCGGTTCGAAAGCATAGGGCTTAAGAATCCCGTAACGCGGTTCAAGGACGGGCAGGAGATCTGGGACTTTCTTTCCGGGGTCTCAAGCCCCGGCCTGGAACCAGGCAGGGGTTATCTTCTACTGCTGGACATCCGCATGCCGCGGCTGGACGGCATAGAAGTGCTGCGGCGCGTCAAGGGCGATCCGCGTCTTAAGAATATCCCTGTGATAATGCTCACCACCACCGATGAGCCCGCGGAAATACATACTTGTTATGAGCTCGGCTGCAATAATTATCTGACAAAGCCGGTGGAATTTGACAAATTCATAGAAGTGATCAAACGGCTGGGGCTTTTTCTGATGATAGTCGAAGTGGCTAAGATCAAGGCGCAATGAAATGACGACAAAAATAGAGCCGAAGGAAGGCTTTATCCTTATAGTGGAGGACGACATAGGCCTCGGCCGGCTGGAGGCGGAACGCCTTGCGCCGCTGGGGTTTAAGCTACGTCACGCGGCCAGCGCAGGGGAAGCCCGCGCGATCCTTATAAAAGCCGCCCCGGACCTTATGCTGCTGGATTATTCCCTGCCGGATTCCAATGCTGTGGACTTCCTGAAAGAACTCCGGGAGAGCGGCGGTGCCGTCCCGCCGTTTGTGATCGTTACCGGCCGCGGAGATGAAACCGTCGCGGTCGACTCCATGAAGTGCGGAGCCGTGGATTATATAATCAAGAGCGGCGACTTCCTTGAGAACCTGCTGCCGGCGGTCGCGAAAGCGCTGGAAAAAATAGCGCTTTTGAAAAAACTTGAGGATGCCAGGAGGAGTACCGCGAAAAATCTGCGCCTTTATAACTTTCTGGCTCAGGTAAATCTGGCCTCTTCCCGGACAAAGGACCGTGTGTTGCTCTTCAGAAGGATCTGCGAGATCGCCGTAAAGAACGGCGGCATGCGGATGGCCTGGATAGGCAGACCTGATAATGATCTCGGACGGATAATCCCGCTGTGCTGGGCGGGTTTCGTCGACGGCTATCTGGACCTGATAGAGATCGATCTGGGAGTGGAAAGCCCCAGGTCCAAAGGTCCGACCGGAGCTTCCGTTTCCAGCGGAGAGCTCCGCGCCTGTTCCGACATCGCGTCCGATCCGCTCATGGCCCCGTGGAGGGAAAAAGCTCTTGAGCGCAATTACAGATCCTCCGCCGCCATTCCTCTGGTGGAATGCGGCAAGCTGGCGGCCGTGCTGACGCTGTATTCGGATCAGTCGGAGTTCTTTACCGGAGACGAGTTGGAACTCCTTAACGAGATCAAGGCCGATATCTCCCTGGCGCTGGATGCTATTTCGGTGGAAGAAAAGCGCTGCGCCGCCCAGGAGGTGCTGAACCGCACGGCCGGCCAGCTGGCCCATGTGATGGATGCCACCTCCGTCGTAATTCTCACAATGCGGCACAGAGCTTCCGGTATGAACATAAAATGGGTAAGCGGCAATGCGGAGGCTCTGACCGGTTTTTTACCGGTGGAAATACTGCTGCCGGGCTGGTTGGAGAAGAATCTCCATCCGCAGGATAAAGCCATGGTCGAGACCGGCCAAAAGGACCTCTTGCGGACAGGCTCCGTAACGCAGGACTTCCGGTTCAAAAAAAAGAACGGCGGCTATTTCTGGGTCCACGCCCAACTTAAAGTCGTCTCGGCCGAAGCCGGGGAAATCATCGGTTCCTGGACCGACATCACTCCGCTGAAAGAGTCGGAAATGCGTTTCCAGGAATTATTCGAGAAGGTTCCCGTCGGTTACCAGTCGTTGGACGGCGGTGGGAACCTGCTGGCGGTGAATGAGACCTGGACCGGCATCTTCGGTTATACCAGGGAAGAAGCTCTCGGCCGCAATTTCGCGGAGTTCCTGTCTTCCGGATCTAAAAATGCGTTCGCCGCTAGTTTCACCGCGTTCATGGCCTCCGGGGAAAGCGCGGGGGTGGAGCTCGAAATAAAAAGAAAGGACGGTTCCGTCCGCCATATCGCTTTCAACAGTAAGGCGGGCCATAACCCGGACGGCAGCTTTAAACAGGCGCACTGTGTGGCCGCAGATATAACGGAAAAGAAAAAAAGTGAAAGCCGCTTCAGGGATCTGCTGGATTCCCTGCCGGGGGGCGTTATAGTCAGGTGCGGTCCGGAAGTGATCTATGTGAACGCCAGCGGCCTGAAGATGATGGGTTTTAAGAACGAACGGGCACTGCTGGGCCGCGAGGTGCTTACGCTGCTGCCGGAGGAACTGCGTCCTGATTTCCGAAGACGCATGGAAGAGATAGATTCTCGCGGTATCGTGACCCCGCCCATGCCGGTGCGTCTGCCCAGGCACGACGGTTCGATAGCGGACATAGAGATTTCCGGCGCCCCCATTGATTTCGGCGACAGGAAATGCGGATTGGTTTTCTTTAACGACATTTCGGAACGGAAAAAAGCCGAACGCCTTATGACCGAGATGTCCAATATGCAGCGCGTGGAATCGTTGGGCGCCCTGGCGGGAGGCATAGCCCATGACTTTAACAATATGCTGACCGGCATAATGGGCAACCTGTCCCTGCTGTCCGCAAGGTCCGATCTTGATCCCGGCGCAGCCGCGATCATACACGATACGCTGGAGGCCGTCAATAGCGCTAAAAGCCTGACGGCGCAGCTGCTGGCTTTTTCAAAAGGCGGCCGGCCGATAAAAAAGGAATTCTGCCTTGGGACCGCGCTTAATGAGATCTTCCAGCTTTCCACCAGTGGTACGAAAGCGGCATGTAAGATCGAAATTCCGGAAGATCTTTGGAGCGTGAACGGCGACGAAAACCAGATAAAACAGGCCGTAAACAATCTGCTGCTTAACGCCATACAGGCCATGCCGGCGGGTGGAAAACTTGAGCTCTCGGCCGGCAACATCAACTGTTCCGCCGTTCCCGGCCTGGCTCCCGGCGATTGCGCGCGGATCACCGTTTCGGACACAGGTATTGGAATACCGACACAATACATGGACCGTGTTTTTGAGCCTTACTTCACCACAAAGACCGCCGGTCACGGCCTGGGGCTTTCCATGACCTGGTCGGTCATCAAGAACCATGGCGGACACCTGGAGGCAGTCTCCGAGCCGGGCAAGGGTACCACCTTCACGATCTATCTGCCGGCCACCGGGCGCCGGATTATTGGAACGAAGGAACAGAGATCCGAGATCCAAAAAGGTTCCGGCAGCGTGCTGGTCCTGGAGGATGAGGAAGTGGTGAGCAGGGTGATCAAAAGGATGCTTGAGCAGCTGGGTTATTCCTGTCGGCTCACCTCCGATGGAACCGCGACCTTGGACTGTTACCGGAAAGAAAGAGCTGCCGGCAGGCCTTTCGACGCCGTAATAATGGACCTCACTATTTCCGGCGGCCAGGGCGGAAAGGAAGCGGTGCGCGAACTGCGCAAGATCGATCCGGAAGCGCGGGTAATAGTTTCAAGCGGCTACTCTGATGAGGTCGTAATGGCTGATTACAAGGATTACGGTTTCGACGCGGTCCTGCCCAAACCGTACAAATACGAAGACCTGGCCGAAATCATGTCCCGTCTTCTCAAAAAATAACCCCTTCAAAAGGAGCCTGGCTCCTTTTGATCGTTTTAAGGTCAAAAACCCCAAAAAGGAGGCTGGCTCCTTTTGATAGGGCTATTGGCTGCGCGGTGGTAGGTCCTTTGGCTCATCTCGGGAAGGCTGACGCTTGGTATAATTGGTCTAACTGGAGTTCTGAATATGACCGGGATAACACATGGTTTACAGGTGTACGACCGATGGGAAACGCAAACCGGGAGGGTGCGCGGCCGAGTTATGGCCCGCCGGCTGGCGGATTATGTGCGCTATGCCGCGCGGCTGCCGTTCTACAAGCGGCGTCTGGCCGCTTTCAGTCCCGGCGCGCAATATCCTTTGGCGGGAACGCCGGTGCTGGAAGCCAAAGACCTGCGACGGCTGCTGCCGCCGCGGAGCGAAGAACTTATAGCCGACAAGTCTTGCGGCCGCAACATCTTCCAAAGCGGCGGGACGACCGGCTGTCCCAAAACCACGATCTTCAGCCATAAGGAGCTTGAGGGGCTTTACCTGCCCAACGCGCGGGGTTTTCACGCCGTCGGCCTGGACCGTTCCGACAGGGTCGCCAACCTCTTCGCGGTTGGCGGGCTGTACATGACCTTTATCCACATCCACCGTATGCTGCAGGAATTCGGCTGCTCCAACTTTCCGTTCTCGAACCACACGCCGTCCGAATTCGTGCACCCTGTCTGCCGGCTTTTTAAGATCAACTGTTTCGCCGGCATCGCCAGCGTGGTGCTCAACACTTTGCGCGATATGGAAAAAATGGGGCTCAGGGGGATACGGATAGAGAAGATCTATTACGGCGGGGAGCATCTATACGAAGCGGACAAGGCCGAACTGCGGGAGAAGTTCGGCGCGAAGCTCATTGCCGCTCCGGGGTACGGCACGGTCGATTCATGGTATATCGGCTACCAGTGCGTGCGGTGTCCGACCGGCGTGTTCCACGCGCATGACGACCAGGTCTACATAGAACTGGTCGATGAGGAAACCGGCCGCCATTGCGCTCCGGGCGAAACGGGCATGATGTATGTCACGGCGTTTCCCAGGCTGCTGACCCCGATAGTGCGCTACAGGGTGGGTGACCTGGCCCGCTGGCTGCCCGGGCCCTGCTCCTGCGGCAGGACGACCCCGCTGTTCGAACTGCGCGGCCGCGGCGACGATGTGTTGCGGATAGGTTTTGATTCGGTGGATTACGGTTTTATCCAGAAAATGATAGGAAGGGTAAAAGGGCTGCTGGGTTCGGCGCAGATGGAAAAGCGGCGCGAGAACGGCCGGGACCGGCTGATACTGCGCGTTGAAACCCCGGCCCCGAAAAGCGCCCGCGCCGTGATGCGCAAGGTCCTCGAGCGCGAAATACTTAAGGAAAGACCCACGCTGAACAAGGCGGTTTCCACGGGAGCCGTGCTGCCCCCGGAGATAGAGCTTCTCGCCCCCGGCGCGATCCCCCGCAACCCGCGCACCGGCAAGCTCGTCCGGGTGCTGGATGTCCTGCGATGAGCCGCAACAGCGCCAGGCTGGAGATCCCCGCGCGGGAAGAGTTCCTCGCCCCGGCCGCGGATTTCCTTTTGTCTTTTGCGGAGCACCGCGGCTGCGTGGAGCTTGAGCGGCTTAATGCGGCTGCGACCGCGGCGATCTCCATAGCCGTAGAGAACAGCGCGCGCGGACATTCCGATACGGCCGTGGCGATCGAGGTCTTTGAGACGGGCGGAAAACTGTGCGTTGAGATCTGCAACCGGGGGCTGCCGGTGCTTCTTGACGGTCCGAGTTCGGTAAACGCCGCTTATTTTGAAAAATTCCAGGCGGTGCGGCGGCACGCGGATTATGCCGCTGCGGAGAACAGGGGCCGGGAGGGGCAGGTCATCGTTTTTGAATTTTCGCTCGCCGCCGCCGGATCCGCGCAGCCGGAGACCCTGTTCCGCGAGATCCCTGAGGACGAGGTCTGCACTATAAGACGGCTTTGCCCAGGCGAAGAGACGGCTTTGAGCCGGTTGTTCTATCTTGTTTACGGTTATGATTACATAAACGAGGTCGTCTATTACCCGGACAAGCTCAAAGCCATGCTTTTATCGGGAGACCTGGTCTCGATAGTGGCGGCGAGGCCCAACGGAAGGCTTGTGGGGCATGTGGGGCTGCTGCGCCGCGGCAGAACGCCGCCCGTTTACGAAGCGGCTATGGGAGTTAACGACCCCGCCGTAAAATCCCGCGGATTGTTCGGGAAGGTGTTCCAAAAGGCCATCGAGACGGCTCATTCCATGGAAATGAGGTACTGCCTGTTCGATTTTGTCACCAATCACGACCGCAGCCAGCGGCATATCGCGAAGTACGGGACCTGCGACATGGCCGTCTATGTCGGCTGCCAGTCGCGCGAAACCCAGGCAAGGCTGGACAAACTGGGCATGGGCGCCGATCCCGAGGGAATGGACCGCTACAGCCTGCTCGTCTCGATCATTCCCATGTCGCCGCGGCCTTTCGGCGGGATCGTCAGCCTGCCGGAATCCATAGGCGGCAACTACGGGTTCCTGCTCAAGCCTCTGGGGCTTGAGTGGACGCCCGCCTCCCGTTTCGAGGCGCTGCCCGGCGACGGGGTTTTCAGCGCCAAATTCCAGGAGGAGCAGTCCTCCGTGGTTTTCGATATGAGCAAGCCGGGCCGCGGAGCTTTGACCGGAGTGCTGCGGGATTGGCGCGCTCTTCTGCGCGACGGTTACCAATACGCGGCGGTCGATGTTCCGGCGGACGCCTCCGGCCTGGGGGAATTGCGCGAAGCCCTTTCGGAGAACGGTTTTTTCGGCGCGGGCTTCGTTCCCTACCGGATGTCCGACAAACTGGGTTTCCGGTTCCAGGCGGTCGGTCCCGTTAAAGTCGCCTTTGACAAGATCCGCATAGCCGGGGAGTCCGGCAGGAGGCTGCTGGCCCTGGTGCGCGAAGAGCACGATGCCGTCCAGAAAATATGAGCGAACTATTTCCGAACAGCGAAGCCGTTTCGCGCGTCCGCGACCCTCATATCTGGTCGCCTGAAAAAGAGCGGCTTTTTGTCCTGGCCTGCCGCGAACTCGCCGTGTTTCACGCCGCGCATTCTCCGGAGACCGCCGCCATCTACCGGCGGCGCGGCTTCGATCCCGGGTCCATCCGTTCCATGGACGATGTGGCGCGCCTCCCCATGATAGGCGTGGCGGCGATGAAGAGGTATCTCCTTACCAGCCTGCCGCACGAGCGGGCCGCGCTCAAGCTCACCTCTTCCGGCACGCGCGGGCAGAAAACCCGGATCTGGCTCGACGAAGCCGGCCTGGCCCGGGTGCAGGCCATGCTGGCCGCGCAGTGGGAACAGGAGGGGCTGGTTTCCGGCAAGCCCGCCAACTATATAACCTTCTCGTACGATCCGGCGGACGCCAACGATCTGGGCATAGCTTTTACCAGCAGGAATCAGCAGCGTTTCGCGCCGGCGGCCGGGAATTTCTACGCCCTGAGGAAGGACCCCTCCGGCGAATGGCGGTTCCTGAGGGAGGAGGCGCGGCGCACGCTTGAGGAATACGCGGCGCAGGGGCTGCCTGTGCGTATTTTCGGGATCCCCAGCTTTATCCACGACTTCCTGGAGCGCGCGGAGAAACCCCTGCGCCTGCCGCCCGGCAGCTGGATGCTGACCGGCGGCGGCTGGAAAGCCGCCGAGGATAAAAAAGTATCGCGCGATTTTTTCCGCCGCAGGGCGGCTGAGGCGTTCGGCCTTGAGCTTGAAAATATCCGCGACGGCTACGGCATGGCCGAGCATTGCGCCCCGTACCTTGAATGCCGCCGCCACCGGTTCCATGTTCCGGCCTTCGCGCGCGTTCTCGCCCGCGCGCCCGCGGACCTTTCGGTTCTGCCTCCTGGCCGGGCGGGTTTGCTGGAGCTTATAAGCCCCTACAACGCCATGATGCCCAACCTCGCGATCCTGTCCACGGACAACGGGTTCATCGACCCGGAGCCGTGCCCCTGCGGTTACAATTCTCCGACCTTTACGCTTCTCGGGCGAGCCGGTCTGGTGAAACACAAAGGCTGCGCCATAGCCGCGGCGGAAATACTCAAGAGGACATGATATGGGAGAACAATACCTGTTTGGAGAATGGCGTTCCGGCGGTCCCCCGTTAAGCGCCGCCGACGCCGCCCGGCTGTGCGGAGAAGCGGAGCGCCTGCGCCGTCCGGTCGCGGATTATCCGCTGGACAAGGCGCTGCGCCTGCTGGGGCGTACGGGGGCGCGCTGGCGGGACGCGGACTACGGACCCCGTAAAAAAATGCAGGCGGAACTGCCGGCGGTCACGGGGTTTTCTCCGGAAATGGTGCGCCTGGGTCTCGACGAGGTCTGCCGCGTGTTCGATCCGGAGCTCCTTGAGCGCAAGCGTTCGGCCGAGCTGCCGGAAGCCGCGGGACTGGCCTGGGAACCGGCGGGTGTCGCGCTCCATGTGCTGGCGGGGAATGTTTTTATCGGCGCGGCGGGATCGCTGGCGGCGGGAGTTCTCACGCGCAATGTGAACATCCTTAAAATGCCGTCTTCTGAAAATATTTTCCTGCCCGAGCTTGTTCGCTCCCTTTGCGAGTGCGACGAAGAAGGATTCCTTTCCCGTTCCATCGCCGTGGTCGAATACGGTTCGTCCCAGGCCGATGTGATAGCCGAATTCAAGCGAAGGGCTGACTTGGTGGTGGTCTGGGGCGGAGAGGGCGCCGTCCGCTCCTACCGCGACGGTTTGCCTGCGCGCACCAGGCTTATAGTGTTCGGTCCCAAGATCAGCATGGCGGTCGTGACGCGCAAAGGCCTGGAGGCCGCCTCGCCGGAGGCGACCGCGCTGAAGCTCGCGCGCGAAATGTCGATCTGGGACCAGAACGCCTGTACCGCCCCCCAGGTCTGTTATGTCGAGGGCGCTGCGTCGGCCCGCGCCCTGGCCGAGGCCCTGCCGAGGGCTCTGGACGCCGCCGCCCTGGAGCTTCCCCCTGGGGATCTCGATGACGCCTCCGCGGCGGAGATCCGCAAACTCCGCGGAATTTTCGAGGTGGCCGAGGCGCGGGGCGAAGGGCTGTTGCGCGAATCCCCGAAAGGCCTCGACTGGTCGGTCTTCCTGGACCACGACCAGACCTTGGAACCTTCCCCGCTCCACCGCACCCTGCGCGTGATCCCTTATGAAAAGATAGACGAGCCGCTGGCTGCGGCCGGAGCGATGCGCGGTTATCTCCAGACGGTGGGCCTGGCCTGCACCCCGGAAGAAGGCGCGCAGCTGGGGCCGCTGTTTTGCGCGGCGGGCGCGGTGCGCGTGCTGGAGCTCGGCCGCATGTCCGGCGGCGAGATCGACGATCCGCATGACGGCGCCTACGATCTTCCCCAGTTCATGAACAGGGTCATAATCCGCGCCGGCGGAAATTCACGCGCTCCGGGCCGTTACCGCGCGCTGATAGATTCACGGCTGCGCAGGCTGCTCGATGCCGCCCGCCGTTCGCCGTTCTATGCCAGGCGGCTTGAAGGCCTGAAGATAGAGACGGTCGAAGACCTGCCCGCTATCCCGCGGCTGACCCGCGCGGAAATGGACTCCAATATGCCGCCCAAAGGCGAAGGGCTTTGTACCGGAGCCTGGACGGGGGGGTATGTTTCGCGCAGCGGCGGTTCCACGGGCGAACCGAAGTTCTCCGTATACGACCGCTTCGACTGGGAGCGCATGATAGCCCATGCCGTAGGCGTGCTGCGCGCCGCCGGCATCTCGGAAACGGACAGACTGGGGAACCTGATGGTGGCGGGTGACCTTTACGGCAGCTTTGTTTCCTTCGACCACATAAACTACCGGCTTGGCGCCGCCAGCTTCGCCTTCGCCAACACCGCGCCTCCGGAAGCTTTTGTCGACGCATGCCGGAAATTCAAGATCAACGCCGTGGAGGGGATCACGCCGTTCATGCTGCCTTTCCTGCGCAAGGCGAAGGAACTGGACCCTTCGCTGACCCTGGAAAAGGTCGTTTATGCCGGCGGTTCCCTGACCGATTCCGAACGGGTCTGGCTTGAGAAGGAACTTAAAGCGCGGCGCATAGCCTCCATCATCGGCGCGAACGACGGCGGGCAGATCGGCTACCAATGCCGCGAACTCGGCGGCAATATGCATCATGCGACCGACGATTTCAATTATCTTGAGGTCACGGACGCCCAGGGCCGCCCTGTGCCGGAGGGGACCGAGGGCCTGCTGCTTATCACCAGCCTGGAGAAGTACGCGTACCCGCTTATCCGCTACGCGATCGGCGACAAGGGCCGTTTTGTCCCCGGCCGCTGCGCGTGCGGCCGGCCGGACCGTCTTTTTGAATTTCTCGGCCGGGCCGACGAGATCCTCCGCGTGGGACTGCTCTCCGCCGAGTATTCCGACTTTTCGCGCGCGCTCGCTCATCTGCCGGTCTCGGCTTTGCAGCTTGCGGCCCGGCGCGTCGAGGGCGGGGAATGCCTTATCGTCAGGGTCGAGACGGCGGAGCCGTCCGGGGAGCTTGAAGAGAGCGTGCGTCGGGCGCTGCTGGCTTCGCTGCCCAAGGTCGGTGCATCCCTTAAAAACGGTTCGCTTTTCAGGTTAAGCGTGGAATTCTCCGCTCCCGGCGGTCTCGCGCGCAATCCGCGCAGCGGCAAGGTAAGGTGCACGGTGGACGAACGGTCATGATGAAACGCCCTCTTATTTTACGGCACCGCGGCATGTTCCTGGTGTGGCTGGGCCAGGCCCTGAGCCAGATGGGCACGCGCATGTACCAGATCGCGCTGATCTGGTGGCTGGCCGTCCACGCGGGGGCGGCGGGGGGCAGGGCCGCCGGCTTGTTCATGGTCGCCAGCGCTCTCCCGTCGCTGCTGCTGGTGAAAGCCATAGGCCGCATTATAGACCGCGGACCCGTAAGGCCGGTACTCGTGCGCTGCGATCTTCTTTCAGCGCTTGTCGTTTCCTGCGTGGCCGCGGCGCTGCGTTATGGCCTGCTCGGCATCGCCTCCGCCTGCTTCGCCGGCCTCGCGGTGGCCGCACTCGCGGCCTGTTTCGACCCGGCCCTGAACAAAGCCGTGGCGGAATTGGCCCCGCCGGACGAACTGCCGGAGGCGGTCGCCTGGCAAAGCTCGACGCAATCGCTGGCCAGTTTTGCCGGCGCCATGGCCGGCGCGGTCCTTATCGACCGCATAGGCCTGACCGGAGTGGCGGTCGTCAACGCCGCCAGCTTTCTCGTTTCCGCGGCCTGCAACGCCGTTCTGCCGCTGCGGGCGGCCGCCGCGGGCAAAACGCATGCCCCCGCGCGCGCGGGCTGGGCGATACTTTCCTGCGCGCCCGCGCTTAAGCGCGTCCTGATCGGTTTCGGATTCGTCAATTTTTTTATGACCCCCATTCTTGTGACGCTGCCGCTCTATACCGCGCGCGTCCTGCACGCGCCGGCCTCCACGCTCGGCCGTCTTGAAGCCGCGCTGTGGCTCGGGCTGCTTTCCGGAACCCTGTCCGCCGGCCGCCGCCGCTCCGCCGCCGCCTTGCGCACCGGCGCCGTCTGCATGGCCGTAATAGGCTCCTGTTTTATCCTTCCCGGGATCTTCGCCGGAAAGACGCTGCTGGCGGCGTCCCTCTGCGCCGCGGGCGCCGCTTTGGGCGTCAATAATGTCACCTTTATGGCCTTGTTCCAGGAAAAGGTTCCGGGCGCTCTCAAAGGCCGCTTTTTTGCGCTCCTGCAGGCCGTTATCGGTTTTACTTTCCCGGCCGCGTACCTGTTGTCCGGGGTCCTGCTGGACGGCATAGGGCCGCTTAATGTCCTGCTCGCCCAGGGGTTAGGCATTCTGGGCTTGTCGGTCTATTTCCTGCGGCTGTCCGCGGGCTCCGAACCCCTGTGCGCGCCTTTGGAGGCCGGGGCATGACGATACCGCCGGGAGGGCTGGTCTGCCGCCGGGCGGCGCCGGAAGATGCGGCGGCGCTGCTTGAACTGTCCAGCTCCGCGGGCGGTGATTGCGCCGAAGAGCCGGGTTTGCTCTCCGACATCGGCCATCCGCTTTCCGTCTGGGTCGTGGCGGAATTTTGCGGTTCCATCGTAGCCTGCGCTTCCATGCGCGTAGAACCGGCGGAACATCTCGGCAAGATCCAGCGTCTCCATGCCGTCGGCGAAGGGCCGCAAAGACATGCGCGGTTCTCGGCGGTGCTGTCCTTTTTGCTGGAACTTGCCGGCGATGAATGGCGGACCGAAGTGGTCTACAGCACGGGCACGACTCTCTCGCACAAACAACAGGAACTGGCCCGGGCCTGCGGTTTCAGGCCTTCCGGCGTGTTCCCCAAGGACGCGAGCCGCATTAACGGGCTGGCGATCCGGTTCTTGGACGGGCTGCTCGCGCGCAAGCGTCATGCCGGTTTTTCGCTTCATCCCGCCGCGATGCCGTTCTTTAAACTGGCCCAGGCCCAGTTTTCGCTGCCGCCGCTGGAGGCCGCGCAACGCCCCGTTCCCGCGGACTTTTCCTACGACCTGCCGGAACTGGAACTTATCTCGGCGCCGCGCTTTGTCGGCGAGCGGTTCCGCAGGTTGAAAGCCCGCTCCAGCCTGTCCACTAATTTTTATCCGTTCCGGCAGCCCAATGTCCTGATAACCAGCGCCGATCAAAGCGTTGAGATCTTCGCTTTCCTGTCGCGGGACATCCGCTTTGCCGGCCTGCTGGGGGAACGGCTTATGACCATGGTCGACCCGGTCGCCCTTTACGAGCGCGTGACCGTGCTGCTGCGCAAAGAAGGGGCCGATTACATAGAGATCATCAACGACGCCGCCGATACTTTAGGCATTGAATGCATCCTGCGCGCCGGGTTCGCCCCCTGCGGCTATTTCCCGGCTCTGAGGGAGAACGGCTCCGCCCGGCGCGATTTTGTCATCTTCGCCAAGCTGCCTTCGGGCGCAGTGAAACCGCAGGCCGCCGACGGCGGCATCTACGCGGCTTTTCTTGAAGAATTTTACAAGGCGGTTCCCTTACGGCAACTACAAGCATCTCAAGAAAATTGACTTTTCAGGTCGTTTTTTGTACTTTACTTGTTTGCGCCTGAAGGGCGGGGGAGGGGGGCGTGAGCGTACCGAAGACTGCATGTACGGATGCCGGACAGCCGCCGGCGGACCGGCGCGCCGGAAATATTATTGAGGCGAGCCTTGATCCGGTCTTTAAGCTTAGTTCCGAAGGTAAAATAACCGATCTGAATGAGGCCGCCGTCAGGTTGACGGGCGTCAGCCGCGAACTTCTTGCCGGGTCGGACTTTTCAAATTATTTCACGCAGCCGGAAAACGCCAGGGAGTGCTGCCGGCTGGCTTTTGCAAGCGGCTCCGCCGCCCAGTATCCGCTTTCCGTGCGCGATGAGGACGGAAAATCGGTCGACCTGCTTTGCAACGCGGCCGTATACAAGGATGCCGACGGCGGCATTGCAGGCGTTCTAGCGGTGGTCCGCGACCTCACGGAATTTAACCGCATTATACGGGAGTATGCCGATACCAAGAATTTCCTCAATAATATCCTGCAAAGTTCGATCAAATATTCCATTATCGGAATAGACTCCGGGCGCCGGATACTTTCCTGGAACGAAGGGGCCAGGAGAAATTACGGATATGCGTCGGAAGATGTCATCGGCAGGGATACATCCATCCTTCATACTCCGGAAGATATAAATTCCGGAGTCGTAGAGAACCTGTACAAGGCCGTGGACAAAGACGGTATGTCGGAAGGAGAGTTGCTGCGCGTAAGGAAGGACGGTTCGCGTTTTATAGCCGCCGTCGTGATCACGCGGCGGCTTGACACCGCCGGCGCCCCGATCGGCTATCTGCTTATAAGCAGCGATATCACCGAAAAGAAGCGGTCCGAAGAGCGGCTTCAGCACGCTTCCCAGTACGCCAGAAGCCTTATCGAGGCGAGCCTTGATCCGCTCGTTACGATCAGCTCCGCCGGAAAGATCACAGATGTGAACGAGGCCACCATCAGGGTGACGGGCGTCAGCCGCTGGCAGCTTATAGGGACGGATTTTTCCGATTATTTCACCCAGCCGGAGAAGGCCCGAGAAGGCTATATGAAGGTGTTCGCCGAAGAGTATGTCACCGACTATCCGCTGACTATCCGCCACAGGGACGGCAGGCTTACCGAAGTGCTTTATAATGCCAGCGTATACAAGGACGCCGGCGGCAAGGTGATGGGCGTTTTTGCCGCCGCGCGCGATCTGACGGAGATAAAAAAAGCTGAGAAAGAGCTGGCTGAACAGCGCAAGGCTGAGACCGTTAAATCGGCCGAGCTTGCAAAAGCGGAGCAGGCAAAACTGCTTTCCGACGCGGCCAATAAGGAGCTTGAGGCTTTTTGTTATTCGGTATCCCACGACCTGCGCGCCCCGTTGCGGCATGCCAGCGGCTATGTGGACCTGCTGATCGGGCAATTCCGAGCCGATCTGCCTGAAAAAGCGCTGCACTATCTGAACACCATTGTGGATTCGGTGCATAAAATGGACGCATTGATCAACGACCTGTTGCAGTTCTCGCGCAACAGCCGCGTGGAAATGCGGCGTACCGTCGTCGATATGGCCGGAATACTGCGCACGGTGATGGAGCCGCTGGTCCAGGATAATCCGGGCCGTGAGATAGAGTGGATCATCGGCAGGCTGCCGAGGGCGTCGGGAGACGGGGAGATGCTGAAGCTGGTTTGGGCCAATCTGATCGGCAATGCGATAAAGTTTACGCGCACAAAACCCCGCGCCAGGATCGAAGTGGGATTTAGCGAGGAGGAGGCGGAGACGGTTTTTTTTGTGCGCGACAACGGCGTCGGCTTCGATATGAACTACGCAAAAAATCTTTTCGGGGTTTTCCAGCGGCTCCACCCGTCCGAAGAATTCGAGGGTACCGGGATAGGCCTTGCGAATGTGCGCCGTATAATCCACCGCCACGGCGGCCGCACTTGGGCCGAAGCCGAACTTGATAAGGGCGCGGTCTTCTATTTTTCGCTGCCTAAGGAAAAACCGTGATGGAGGCGTTATGACGGCATTTAAAATTTTGCTGGCGGAAGATAATCCTAACGATGTGGAGCTGACGCTTGAAGCCCTGAGGGAATCCGGACTTGTCGAGCAGGTGCTGGCGGTAAGGGACGGCGTGTCCGCGCTGCAATACCTTCGCCGCGAGGGGGAATTCAAAGGACATGCGCCCGGACGCCCCTCGGTGCTGCTGCTGGATATAAAAATGCCGCGTATGGACGGTATCGAGACGCTGGGCATTATCAGGAACGATCCCGCGCTGAAAACGCTGCCTGTGGTAATGCTTTCCGCTTCATCCGAAGATGCGGATGTGGCCAGGTGCTATGCTTTGGGCGCCAATGCTTATATGGTAAAGCCCGTGGATTTCAAAAACTTTATCGAAGCCGTCAAGATCCTGTGCAAATTCTGGACGGAACTCAATAAAATGCCGGGGGAACAAGTCTATGGAAAAGCCGCCTGAGATGCGCCCGCCGCTTAGGGTGCTGTGTCTGGAAGATTCGCCTGAAGACGCCGAACTCCTGCGCGAATTGCTGCTTAATTCCGGCCGGAACATTACGGTGGATCACGCCGCCGTGGAGCGTGAGTTCAGTGCCCGCCTGCGCGGCTGCGCCTACGATATAATATTGACCGATTTTAAGATCGCCGGGTTTGACGGTTTCGCGTCGTTGCGCCTGGCGGCCGACCTGTGTCCCGGAGTGCCGGTTATCTGCGTTTCCGGCACGATAGGCGAAGAAACCGCCGTCGAACTTCTTAAAGCGGGCGCCGTCGATTATATCCTGAAAGACAGGATTATACGGCTGCCGGCGGCCATCGACCGGGCGGTCGCCGAAGCCAAAGAACGGGCCGCCGGGCGGCAGGCGGCAAAAGCGCTGTCGCAGGCGAAGCAGGAAATGGAAAATCTTCTTTATATAACCAGCCACGATCTGCGTTCGCCCCTTGTGAATATACAGGGTTTTACCCGGAATCTGGAAAGGGATTTCGACGAGCTTCGGGAACTCCTCAAACCGATAGTTCTGCCGGACGGGATCCGCGCCGCCGTCGATAAGATCAATACCGAGAGCATCCCGGTTTCGCTGGGTTTTATAACCAAGAGCGTCCGTCAAATGGACCAGCGGATCAGCGCGCTGCTTAAGGTCTCGAGAGCCGGAAGAGTGGACCTGCATCCGGAAATAGTGGATGTGAATGCGGTTATGAAGAGCGTGCTGGACGATCTGCGCTATCAACTGGAAGCGCTGGGGGCGAACGTGAAAACAGGGGTTTTGCCCAGTTGCAGGGCGGATTACGGCTGCGTGAATCATATTTTTACGAATTTGTTAGCCAACGCACTCAAGTATAGGGACAATAGCCGCAAATTGGAAATAACGGTGATGGGTGAAAATAACAGCGACACGACCGCGCTCTATATCGTATCCGACAACGGCATAGGGATGCCGGTCGAGGCGCTTGGGCGGATCTGGCAGTTGTTCTCGCACATAAAGAGCTCCTCTGCGCAGGATGGAGAGGGCATAGGTCTTGCGATGTGCCGTATTATGACCGACAGGAACGGAGGCAGGATCTGGGCCGAATCCAAGGAAGGGGCCGGTTCGAGATTTTTTGTGGAAATGCCGACGTAAGCTCATTTGCGGAGGGATTTTCGTATCCCCGGAGTTTAACTAAAAGCCCTTGATTCGCGGCCGGGCGGCGGGTATATTTTTGATGTCGGGGGGAGGGGGGTAAATAGCTGCTTGTCAGCCGTTCCAACCGCCTCCTGACCCCTGATAATTCGAATCCTGTTACCTTAGTGATAAAACGGATTAGAAATGGTTGCTTAACTACATAGCCCATCGGCTAAAATCAACTGCTGCGAATTCACCGTAATGTCCTTTTTTTAGCATGCGCACAGAACATTTTTTAATTTTATAGCCGTTTTTAAGCAGTAGTTTTAAAGTGTCTTGATGGATGGAGTTGATTGAACATCAAGCTTGATTACTTTTCCCGCATCAGCAATCTTCATTTTCCGTATTTTCATAGGCACGTTATAACAAATTCAAAATTGGGCTCAGCTGTGGACCAAAAGACCCAGAAGGGCATAGGTCCTTGCATTTTAAAAAAAAGGGCCTTACGACACTTGGTGGGACCCGGGCTTTTCGCTAAACTGTATTTGTAGGGCGATGTTTGGAGGTTGATAGGTATAGGCAACCCCACCAATGCCGGAAGAGCGAAAAGCTGCGCATCCAAGTTGAATGTAAACTATAAAAGCGGTTGGAGCAAAATCTGAAAATTTAAAGGAAACACAAAATGAAAATGATAGCGATGATCGTATGTTTGCTGGGGTTGACGGTTGGAACACATGCAGAAATGGGGACTGAAAACTCTCTTATTGGTACGATATCGGAATCGGACATAGGCGACAAGTATCTGGCTGATGTGCTAGACGCCAAGCTGGCTGCAATGTTCGAAACCGGCTCCGATGCCACCATTAGCCTGCTTGCTGATGGAAGCGAAATCGTTCAATATTCCATTGGATTAACCATTCAAAGACTAGGCACCGATAATTACAAAGTTAGTTCAGCGGGCAACACCACGGAAGTTTCTGGCTCAGACTCGTCCATAAGCTTCCCTCATGGCGTTTATCTTGAGTATAAAGTAAGTGTATTAGATGGGAAAACATATCTTATACAGAAACAGACAGAACAAAAACTCATGAAATTGTTGAGTCCGTTCAAATCGAAAGATTATTACATGCTGCTTGAAAGGGTAGGATTGTAAACAAAGATCCAATCGGGATAGATTAAACGGTGACATAATACCTATTCGTATGAATTAAGTATTATGTCGCCAGATTTGCCGAGTCTCAGACGGCGGCTGTTGAGAACTGAACAGTTGCCGTCTTTTGCCGTGCAAAAGTTTCTGGGCCGAAAGTTGCCATAAGTTACGCTGGGCTAAAAAGGTCTTTCATACCAAGACCGCTTCCATGCTGCTAGGAGCCTGTCCGACATAAGGAATTTTGGCTGCAATTGTCGTTTTTTGCCTGCACCTTTGTTGCGCGAAACTTACAGGTTCATTGGAGCCTGCGCGTTTCGCGCAACTTCGGTTCGGCC
>Ga0172379_10000833_pt1 | contig 71182 bp, 78 predicted proteins | sample GrowelOW334metaG_FD_119756 | JGI IMG/M metagenome (GOLD analysis project Ga0172379, IMG submission 119756) | Groundwater microbial communities from an aquifer near a municipal landfill in Southern Ontario, Canada - Groundwater well OW334 metaG | ecosystem: Environmental > Aquatic > Deep...
AAGTAAATCAAAATAATAATCAGAACCAAAATCAAAACACCAACGAAAATACCAATCAAGAAGTAAATCAAAATAATAATCAGAACCAAAATCAAAACACCAACGAAAATACCAATCAAGAAGCACTTGATGCTGATAATGATGGACTGAGTTATGAAGAAGAATTGGTTTTTTCTACCAATCAGAATTTGGAAGATACAGACAGAGATGGTTACAAAGATGGTCAAGAAATAGCTAGTCTTTATAATCCTTTATTACCAGCTCAAAGTTTGGTCGACTCAGGTCTGGTCACCAAGTTTATAAATGATAGCTATGCTTATAATATTTTGCGACCAAAAACTTGGTTAGTAAAAACTCTAGCTGATGTTTTGGATAATGTTCTAGTTTTACCAGATTCAGAAAGTGGTGAGTCATTTAGTATTTTAGCCGAAGATAATTCAGCTGGTCAAACTTTAAATGAAGCTCTAGCTTCTCGAGCGACAGAATTGGGCAGTCCAGCTAATTACCAAAATTATTCTTTAGCTGGTCAACCAGCCTTAAGGTCAAAAGATGGGAGAAATGTAATTAGTATTCATGGCAAGTATATATATGTGATATCTCATTCAGTTAGTCCTTCAGGAGAGGTAAATTTTACCAATATTTTTGAAATGATGCTCAATAGTTTTGCTTGGGTAAATTAATAAAAATTAAATAATAAATGACAGAGTTATTAAATATAAATAAAAGAGGATTAGTAGCTGATTTTTCTTGGCTAGGAATTTTGGAAAAAATTATCAAGACTGATTTTAAATTAAAAAAACAAATATCCATTGCTTTATTAAGTGACAAAGAAATTCGTGATTTAAATAGAGTTTATAGAAAGAAGAATAAAGTAACTGACGTTTTGTCATTTAATATGGATAGTGATGAGATGCTAGGAGAAGTATTGATTTGTCTGACTCAAGCTCATCGTCAGGCGAAGGCTAAAAAAAATACTTATCGAGCCGAATTACAACTTTTGACTGTCCATGGTATTTTACATCTTCTGGGCTATGATCATGAAAAAAGCCTAGTAGAAGAAAAAAGACAAGAAATGGCAGAGCATACTATACTGGAAAGATTAAGAAAATAATTTATGGATTGGCAATTTTACAAAAATTTTAGATTTGCTTTTCGTGGACTGAAAACAGTCTTTACAGCCGAAAAAACTTTTCGTTTACATACCCTAATTGCTATCTTGGTAATTATTTATTCTTGGTGGCAAGGTATAGAAAAAATATATTGGGTAGTAATTTTAATGATTATTGCTTTGGTAATGGCCTTAGAGATTTTTAATTCAGCCATTGAAAGATTGGTGGATATGCTGGCTCCTCGTACTCATAATTTTGCCAAAGAAGTAAAAGATTTATTAGCGGCTATGGTGCTTTTGGTGTCACTTTTTGCCGCGGCTATAGGCTTTATTGTATTTTTGTGGTAAATCATTTGGCAAATATGGATAATTTAGTTATAATTAGTAATCATAAGATATAAAATGGTCAGCAACAAAGATATTATCACTGGTCTGGATATTGGTACTAATGCTATTAGGGTAGTTATGGGGCAAAAAATGCCCGATGGCCGCCTCAAGATCATTGGCGCAGCCGATACTCCATCGGAAGGAGTTATTCGCGGTAGCATCAATTCTATTGAAGATGCTGTTTCTTGTATTTCTGAGACTATAGAAAAATGTGAGCGCATGACGGGACTGCGTATTGATAAGATGGTAGTCGGTATATCTGGGGGGCATATCAAGACCATTAGTAGTAAAGGAGTAGTAGCTGTAGCCAAAGCCAATGAACAAGTAGAAGATTCTGATGTGGAGAGAGCTTTGGAAGTAGCAGAAAATACTACTACGATGCCCAATTATGAAATATTACATGTTTTACCAATTAGCTATAATTTAGACGATCAAAAAAACATTAGAGAACCACAAGGCATGAGTGGCGTGCGTTTAGAAGTAGAGACACAAGTAGTAATGGCTTTATCTTCTCAGGTCAAAAATATGACCAAGGTGATTTATCGCACCGGAGTAGATATAGAGTTTATTGTTTTTTCAATTTTAGCCACAGCTGAAGCAGTTTTAACGACCAAGCAAAAAGAATTAGGAGTAGCTGTAGTCAATATTGGTTCAGCTACTACATCTTTGGCAATTTTTGAAGAAGGTAATATCTTGCACACAGCAGTTTTACCAGTTGGAGCTGGTCATATCACCAATGATTTGGCAATTGGGCTCAAAACCTCGGTGGAGGTGGCTGAAGCAGTGAAGATAGACCATGGTCAGGCTCTAAGTGGAGATATTTCTAAGAGAGATGAAGTAGATCTTCATAAATATTCGGAAGATGAGAAAAAAGGTTCTTATGTTTTTAAAAAAGATATAGCTGATATTGCTGAAGCACGACTAGAAGAAATATTTTCTTTAGTCAAAGATGAATTAAAAGTTATTGACAGAGATGGTAAATTGCCTTCAGGTATTGTACTCACTGGTGGTGGAGCCAAAATGCCTATGATTGTTGATTTAGCCAAAGAAATATTAGAACTGCCAGTATTTTTGGGTATGCCAGTAGATAGCAATTTTCCTATTGATAAATTAAATGATACAGAATATACTACAGCTCTAGGTTTAGTCTTATGGGCCAATAAAAATATGGAAAATGGTGGTAATTTTTTAAATAACATCTCCGCTATTGGCCAAAGCACAGATAAGATGAAAAGATGGTTTAAATCTTTGTGGCCATCTTCATAAAATTATATTTATTTAAATTATAAAAATAATGTTAAAAAAGAATATCAAAGAAGTAATACCTCCAGTCGAGACTTTTGCTAATATAAAAGTAATCGGTGTCGGTGGTTCTGGTGGATCAGCTATTAATCGTATGGTGGCTGCTAAAATTAGGGGTGTAGATTTTATTGCTATAAATACTGATGCTCAGGCTTTACATAGTTCTATTGCACCAAATAAAATTCACATTGGCAAAACTACTACCAAAGGTTTGGGAGCGGGTATGAATCCAGACTTAGGACTTAAAAGTGCTGAAGAAAATGAAGCTGATATCATTGGGCATCTACAGGGAGCAGATATGGTTTTTATTACTTGTGGATTGGGTGGTGGCACTGGCACTGGTGCAGCACCACTGATAGCCGATTTAGCCAGAGAAGCTGGAGCACTGACAGTAGCAGTAGTAACCAAACCTTTTACTTTTGAGGGGGTACATAGAAAAGATATAGCCGAAAGAGGTCTAGAAAAGTTGATGGATAAAGTAGATACTATTATTACTATTCCCAACGATAGATTGTTGCAGATTATTGATAAAAAAACTTCTTTACTAGAAGCTTTTTCTATTGTTGATGAGGTCTTAAAGCAAGGTGTTCAAGGAATTTCAGAAGTTATTACTGTGCCCGGTCTAGTTAATGTAGATTTTGCTGATGTCAAAACTATCATGAGCCAATCGGGTAGTGCCCTAATGGGTATTGGTAATGCTAGTGGAGAAAATAGAGCTAGAGATGCTGCTAAAGCGGCTATAGATAGTCCGTTATTAGAATTGTCCATCAATGGTGCTACTGGTGTATTGTTTACTATCTCCGGCAGTAGTGATTTATCTATGTTTGAGGTCAATGAGGCCGCTGAAGTAATTACCGCCAACTGTGATCCAGAAGCTAGAATTATTTTTGGTACAGTGATTGACGAAGCCTTGGGCGATGAAGTAAAAGTGACAGTTATTGCCACTGGTTTTAAAGCCAATGACAATATGTCAAATAAATCTAGTGTCTCTTCAGAATTAAGTATGAGTCATCCCGAAGCCTTTGCCAAAAAATCAGAGGAAAGAAGAGAAAAACAGGCTTTTGAAAAAAGAAGAGATGATAGAGCTGAAGAAGAAGTAACAGAGTTACCAAAGAGTAAAAAAGAAGAAGAGCTTGATATACCAGCTTTTTTACGCAAAAAATTAAGAAGTAGATAGTCGATGAATTGCCCAGTTTGCAATCATAAAGATACCAAAGTAAGAGACTCTCGTCTTAGTGGCGAGGGTTTTAGTATTCGTCGTCGCCGTTTATGTCAAAAATGTCATTTTCGTTTTTCTACTATTGAAGAAACAGAGCTTTTGGATTTGATAGTTATTAAACGTGATGGACACAGGGAAAATTATGATAAAGACAAATTAATTCGTGGTCTGAGGACATCTTTGGAAAAAAGACAATATTTAGCAGAAAATTTTCATAAACTTATCAATGATATTGAAAGAGATATTCAAAAAACATCTAAAAATGAAATTACTTCCAAGCAGTTGGGTGAGATAGTGATGAAAAGATTAAAATCTTTTGATCAGGTTGCTTATATCAGGTATGCTTCTGTTTATAGGTCTTTCAAGGATGCTGAGACTTTTCAAAGGGAGCTTAATCAACTTTTAAAAAAGAAAAAAAAGATTAAATAGTTATACACTTGTCACTCCATTTTTTCTGTGATAAGCTCAGATTACTTTTACGAAGCATTTTAACAATCAAATCAGGGAAGTGAGGTGAGATTCCTCCACAGTCCTAGCTACGGTAGTCTGGTATTTGCCAGATGATAGTCCGACACCTGAGATATTTACTTTCTCCTAAGGAGAGAAGGGTTAAATTTATTAACAATCATAATAATTTTACCTCTGCTTTTCTTAGGCAGGGATTTTTTATTTTTTGTTTATAAAAATTATTATAATACTATGAAAAAATTTATTCTTACTATTTTTGCTCTAGTTATTTTTGTCAGCCCCAATTTGATTTTAGCTGATAATGACAATACTATTGCCTATTTACAAGGGCAAAGTCAAAATACTTGGATTAGCCAAGCTTTGGCAGCTGCGACGGCGGGTGGCATTGATATTAGCTATCTTGATTATCAAACTACAGATTTGATGGCGGCCTCTAAAAATATTTTGACTTTAGCAGCCGTTGAATCACAAGACACAGATAATATTAGACAATTATTATCAGTTATAGAGTCTAGCAAGAATAATGGTCAATTTGGTTCAAGTGATTTACTCAATGATGATTTTTGGGTTTTAATGGCCTTGGCCTCGGTCAATCAATTAGCTGACACAGACAGTGCTAAAAATTTTATCTTAGACCATCAAAATACTGATGGAGGCTGGAGTTGGTCAGCTAGTGGCACTTCAGATAGCAATGACACAGCCGCAGCTATTATGGCTTTACTTGATTTAGGTTTAGATAGTAGCTCAACAGCGATTGTTAATGCTTTAGCTTATTTACAGACTAGCCAAAATGCCGATGGAGGTTTTGCTTATGATCTTGATAGTAGCTCCGATGGAGCTTCTACGGCTTGGGTTATTGCCGCTTTAAATAAAGCCAATATTTCGGCTAGCTCTTGGCAAAAAGATAATAATGATCCAATATCTTTTTTGGAAAGTTTAAGACAAGATAATGGTTCGTTTTTATGGATGCCTAGTGACGGGCAAGGTTCAACTATGGTGACAGCTTATGCCTTAGTAGCTTTAAGTGGCAAAGCTTATCCTATAAATTATATAGATATAGCAATAAATGAAGAAGTACTTGGTGGGCATAGTTTGCGTATTGAAGGACCAGCTGGCACTATTTGCCTAGCCAACAATTTAGAAGCTACTACAGTTTTGGAATTATTAGAGGCAGGTTCTAATGTTTGTGATTTTGAATATATTAGTCAAGATAGTGCTTATGGTGTTTATATTTCAGCTATTGATGGAGTAAGTGCCTCTGGTATGGATGGTTGGCAATATTTTGTCGATTGGCAAGCTGGTATGTTGGCTGTGACAGATTTTATTTTAGAAGATAATCAAGAAGTGTTGTGGGCTTATGGAGGTTGGCCTTTTTATCCAGTTAAATTGGAAGTAAATGATAGTCATTTTGAGGTGGGAGAGACTTTGATGGTTGATTTTAAATATTACAACGGAGAGTCATGGTTGCCTTTGGCGGGAGCGGGCATAGTTTTTGGGGCAGAGACTTATTCTACTGATGCCAGTGGTCAATTTAGTTTGGTTCTGGATAGTGAGGGAATTTTCCCTATTTTTTCTCAGCCTAGTAGCACTTATGCCAGAAGCAATAAAGAATATATAGTAGTCGGTAGTGGCATTTCTCAAACAGTTGATTTATCAGTTAATGTAGAATCTGATGATGGTGGTGGAGTAGAAGAGGATGATGTGATTGCTTTTAATGTGGATAGATCAAGTATTAATTTTGGTACTTTAAATCCTGGTCAAGCCGTTGATACTATTGTATCTTTGTCCAATACCGGTAACGTTAATATCTATATCGAAGCTAGTGTTTTAGGGGATCAAGTTTTTACAGACTTTACCAGCTTAGATCAAGATCAATGGTCAGACTATAATCTTGATTTAGCCACAGGCTCCAGTGAAGCAGTAAATGTGGGGCTAGCTATTCCTAGTAGTTTTTCGGCTTTAGGTCAAAAACAAGGCCAATTGATTTTTTGGGGTATTAATCAGTAAAAATAATGAAAGCTTTTAAAATATTTTTATTTATATTGTTTTTTCTGCCTCTGCCATCTCAGGCTGTTGGTATTTCTGTCCAGCCATCTTCTATAGATTTATTATCGCCAGACGTAGTTGAAAAAAAACTTAGTGTCAAAAATATTTCTAAAGAACCAATAGTAGTCCATATTTATGTAGATGATTTTTCGGATAATATAAACATAGAACCAAATGAATTTGAACTTTTACCTGAGCAAGTGACGTCAGTCAGAATTTCTGGGGATTTTAGTAATTTTTCAGCTGGCACCCAAAAAACCAATATATCAGTTTTGTCTAAGGCTTTAGACAAAAAAAGTTTTAATGCTATTTCTGGTATCAAAATTCCACTGAGCATTTATATAAATAAAGATTACTTTCAGTGGTCAGGTCCAGCTGTTTTTGTAGTGGTGTTTTTGGGTGGCCTAATCATTTTTTATCTATTTAGAGTTTTTGTTAGGATTTTTAGTAAGCAAAAAAAGAAAGGCCACTGGTTTTCCATTAATCTATTGGTCCATCATAAAAAAAAGAGCTGGTATAAATGGCGCTAGGCATATAAAATAACAATAAGCTATTATTTTTTTAATTCTGCAAACGTAGCCGAAGGGCTATTTTTTTGCTATAATCAAGATAATAAAAGTTAATATATTTATTATTAGCTAGTAGTATTTGGCTTTTAGTAGCAATTTAATAGAATAAATAACAATTATTATGATGGACGAAGAATTAAAAAGAATTATCAACCAAAATCAAGAAACTTTGGCCGATATTGACAAAAGATTGCATCGTATTGAAAAAAAATTCGTTTGGAATGGTATTTTTGGCTTTATAAAAACTTTTATTATTTTAGCACCAATCATTGTTGGTGCTATTTACCTGACGCCAATTCTAAAAGATTATATCAAAATCTTTGAGCCAATTTTTAGAAACATGCCACTGACTTTACAGAATCTAAGTAATGCTTCTTCGCAAATAAATAAAGGAACCAATGAAGCATCTGGGCAAGTCAATGGTTTAGAGGCTTTCTGTAACCAAGAGTCTCGTCAAGCGATGGTTGACCAACTTTGTCAGTAAAAAAATATCAGTGGAAGAACTACGTACTAAAATAAAAGAACTGCATTCTGAAATTTCCAAAGCTTTGGACATTTTGGATTTGGCCAATAAGAAAAATAAAGTAATAGCCTTAAAACAAGAGATGATTGCTCCTGATTTTTGGAATGATCAGGATAGAGCCAAAACAATTAGTCTAGAAGCTAGTGTTTTAGAAGGGCAGATTGATGTTTGGCAGACTTTAGTTAAAGAAGTGTCCGAACTTTCTGAGATGTCACAAGATAAACAAGCTGATGAATTATTAATTGATATCCAAAATAAATATCAAAGTCTTGACAGTCAATTTAAAGATTTATCACAGCAGCTTTATTTACAGGGTAAGCATGACCATTTACCAGCTATTGTTACTATCAATGCTGGAGCCGGAGGAGTGGATGCTCAAGATTGGGCACAGATGGTAGAAAGAATGTATCTTCGTTTGGCTGAAAAAAATAATTGGACGCTTAGTTATTTATCTCGTTCTATGGGAGCGGAAGCGGGTATAAAAAGTGCTACTTTCAAAATCAATGGTTTGTATGCTTATGGTTATCTCAAAAATGAAGCTGGTGTGCATCGTTTGGTGAGGCTTTCTCCATATGATGGCGATCACGCTAGACATACTTCTTTTGCTATGTTAGAAGTGTTACCAGAATTATTACAAACAGATATGGATATTAAAGATGATGATTTAAAGATAGATACTTTCAGATCTTCTGGTAATGGTGGACAGTCTGTCAACACTACTGATTCAGCTGTTCGTATTACTCATTTACCAACCGGTATTTCTACTAGTTGTCAAAATGAAAGATCACAGTTACAAAATAAAAAACAAGCTCTTGCTTATTTATATGGTAAACTGCAAAAATATTATGAAGCAGAAAGAGAGGAAGAAAAAAAATTACTCAAAGGAGAATATACAGAAGCAGCTTGGGGCAATCAAATCAGATCATATGTTATCCATCCTTATAAAATGGTCAAAGATCATCGTACTAATTTTCAATCCAAAGACCCAGACAGAGTGTTAGACGGGGATTTGATGCCTTTTATCAGAGCAAATTTGGAAAAAAATGTAGTGGCTTAAGATATTTTGTGCTATAATAAATATATGTTTGAACACTTAGGACCAGTTCCAGAAGTCAGGATGAGTAAAAAAGAAACAAATTATAAATTGTATTTGAGTTTGTTATTTTTTTCAGTTGTTGTTTTTGTTTTTTCTATGGGTGTCAGTAGAGGGCCAAGCTCCAAGGCAGAGGAATCAGCTACTTTGTCAGCTCAGGTTTTTGTTGACTCAAGTGATAAAAAAATTGTCTCCACTGCCAAAAATTTTTCAGTTTTCGATTTCGTCATAGATATTAACCAAAATAATACCTCTCTTTATAAATTAAATATTTTAGCCAATGGTGTTTATGATTTAAATGTTATTGGTGATCTAAAATTATTTCACGAAGGTGTGCAGCTAGGTCAAATAGATAAGATGGATCAAAATGGTAAAATATATTTTGATTTAGCTGAGTATCAGCTCAAAGCTGGCAAAAATACATTCTCTTTATTTTTCAACAATGGAGATAGTCTTAGCCCAGGACTGGCTCTAAGTTTTAGTATTTCTGACCAAGAAGATATATTTTTGATTAAAGATGGACATGTGTTTAGACCACAAGCAGATTTTCCTATTGCTGGAGGCCTAGTATCAGTTTTAGAAAAAGGTGAAGCCTTGGCTTCTAATCTTTATGTAGTCAATGATTTTTTAATTAACTCTGATGTCCCACAACAAGTGGCTTCTTTTGAGCTTAGCTCTATTGGTGAAAAATTGGATCTTAGGCAAATAAAATTATCTTACCAAGATTTAGAGAGTGATGATTATCCAGATTTGGATTTTGTCTTAATACATAATAAGCAACCATTAGCTCAGGCCACCTCTAGGCAAGGAGAAATTATATTTGTTTTGCCAGAGACTATAATTCTTCAGGATTTACAAAGGGAACAATTTGATTTACATGTTATAGCAATGCCAGTTGGGCGTTATCAATTTTTTATAAAAGATATTTTAGCTCAAGGAGCTCTATCGGGTTTGGATATTTCATTGCTTGATAAATTAGCTTTAAGTAGTGTCGAAGCTAGTAAGTATTTTATACAACTTCAAGCCGGTGATTTGGACAAAAAATTATCAGCTGGCTGGAATAAAATTTATAGTTTGAATATCAAAACCAAGGGTATAGATAAAGCTTATTTAGATAGAATAACTTGGCAGATAGACAAACAAAATTTAGATATTGAGTCTGTGGAAATTTGGAAAAATGGTCAGCCTTATATTGCTAATGTGGTTTTAAAAGATAATATGATTATTGTCAAAACAGATGCTTCAAATCCTTTGGAGATTTCTCAAACCGACACTGAAATTTCACTTTTAGCTAATATAGTTAATTTAGAGCCAAAAGCCAAGATAGAAGCCTTTGTTTTGCCTGACTATCAGCCAATTGATGAAGATCTTCTTTTAGGTAATATTATTTGGTCAGATGGAGAGAATTTTTATAATAGTTATAAAATACCATATTTACCACTAGAGCCGAGTATTTTGGCTAATTAATAATTCTAGCAGAATATAATAAAACATTCACTTATTTGGTGGATGTTTTTTAGGTAGGTCTTTTCTTATATCTATGCTATAATTTATTTTCAATTTTTAATTAATAAAAATTATAAATAAAATAAATAGTAATGAAGAGTAAAGATAATTTAATAGTTTTAGGTACAATAATAATTTTTATTTTGGGATTTTCCATAATAATTTTTGATGTCTAGCGTCATTTTAAACGGAATTGACAAATAAATATAAATAGGCTTAAATAGGACTTGAGGAAGAAGAATTAATCCTCCTTCGCTAAAGCTGGGGAGGATTGGAAGGTGATTTTGATGAGCAAAAGCAAAAGTTTTTTGTTGGCTAGTCTTATTTTTTTATTGAGTAATTTAGTTTATTTGCTTTATTTTGAAAATAAAGGCAATCATAGTTTTAACTATGGTTCTTTTTATACTTTTAAAGCTATTGTCAAAAACACAGACAAAAAATTAAATGGCTATAATTTGATAGTAGAGCCGATAGACTTGGCCAATTTTTCTGGTCAGATATTAGTTTATACGGACTTATATCCAGAATATAGTTATGGTGATATTTTACTTATCAAAGCCAAAGTTTATCAACCAGAGCCCATTGCCGATGAAACTGGAAAAGTCTTTAGGTATGATAAATATTTAGCTAAGGATGATATTTTTGCTACTTGTTTTCGCCCTCAGATAGAAGTGTCTGATCAACAAAAGGATTGGTTTTTTTATGTTTATCGGCTTCGACAACATCTGTGGAATAATTTAGATAGGCATCTGGTCGAGCCAGCTTCGTCACTAGCCAAGGCTATGCTTTTGGGTACTCAGCGTGAATTTGCTCCAGAGATCAGAGCTATTTTTTCTCAAGTGGGCTTAAGTCATATTATTGCTATTTCTGGTTCACATATGGTGATTGTAGTTTGGCTAATACAAATTATTTTTCTTTCTTTTGGTTTTAATCGTAAGTTAATATTTTGGCTTTTACTTATATCTTTATTTTTGTATTTGGCTTTAATTGGGTTTTTACCGCCAGCTCTTCGATCCAGTCTAATGGTTATAATTAGTTTAGCCGGACCATTTTTGGGGCGTTCAAATTTATCAGTCTGCAGTTTGCTCTTAGTAGCTGATTTGATGATTATTTTCAATCCTTACTTACTGATTTATGATTTGGGCTTTCAACTGTCTTTTTTATCAGTTTTGGGGCTTATTTATTATAGCCATTTTTTTACCAGATTATTTTCTTTTTTGCCTGATGTTTTTAAGATTAGAGAAGTTTTGGCTACGACGATGTCAGCTCAATTTTTTATTGTGCCACTGATTTTGTATCATTTTGGTATTTTGTCTCTTATTTCACCTTTAGCCAATTTTTTGGTTTTACCTTTAGCTACTATGATTTTAATTTTTAGTTTTCTGCTAGCTATTTTTGGTGCTTGGTCATTTTTGGCAGTGATATTTTCTTGGCCACTTTATATTTTGTTTAAAATAATGGTAGAGATTAGTGAATTTTTAGCTCGTCTGCCTTGGTCTTATTTTAATATTGATAATTTTAATGTTTATTATTTATTAATTTCTTATGTATTTTTAATTATTATTACTTTTATTTTAAAACCCCTTGAATATGAATAAAAATTATTATTTTTTATTTATTTTTTTACTTCTACTAATCTTATTTTTTACTTTAAAAAATGATGAAAAATTAGCAGTGTATTTTCTCGACGTCGGTCAAGGCGATGCTATTTTAATCAGAACGCCAGAGAATCAAAATATTTTAATAGACGGCGGGCCGGATAATAATTTACTTTATCAAGTAGCCAATCATTTACCTTGGTGGGAAAGGACTATTGATTATTTAGTTATTACGCATTATCACACAGATCATTATGTCGGTTTTTTGGATTTATTAGATAAATATAAGATAAAAAATATTTTAGTGACAGCCAATGAGCCAAATGATTTTTTATATTATCAGTGGTTAGAAAAATTAAAAGAAAAAAATCTAAAGCCCAGTGTGGTCAGGGCAGGGGAGAACTTTGTAGTCAGTCCAGACTTAAATTGGCGAGTGCTTTTGGCGGATAGTCAGCACGAAGATTTAAATGAAAATTCTATAGTTATAAAATTGACTTATAAAGATACAGATTTTTTGTTGATGGGCGATTTGCCAGTGGAAGGTGAGCAAAAATTATTAGCCAGCGATTTTGATCTTGATTCGGAAATACTCAAAGTTGGCCATCACGGTAGTAAATATTCATCTTCGGAAGAATTTTTAAAAGCAGTTTCTCCAGAAATTTGTGTGATTCAATCAGGACTAGACAATAAATTTAATCATCCCCATGAGGAAGCTATGACAAGATTAGAAAATATCGGCTGTGATATAAGAAATACACAAAATTTAGGGCTAATTAGTTTGTTTTTTGATTAGTATTGTCAAATTTTTTGGATATTGCTAAAATTAAATAACTTGTGAGCGATGCTTACGAGTGTTGCTCACCTAACGGCGCACCATGTGCGCCAGGCCTCTAGCCGAGGGAGAGATTCCTATGAGAATCACCATCCATCCGACGTTGACCGCGCGAAGACGGAAGAACACCGAGCAGGCGACGCAGAAGGCCACGGCGACCAAGAAGGCCGCGAGGAAGAAGAACGCCAAGAAGGCGACGAGCAGCGAGGCGATCGTCTAGGAGACGACTTCTCCGATGATGACGAGGGGCCCCCGGACACTACGGGGGCTCTACTTTTTTTACTGCGATTTATTATTTAGTCTTATTTATAAATATTAGTTTGGATTGACTAGTTTTAGCCTCTTTGCTATCCTAAAATCAGCATTTCTCGCATAGCTTGTTAGCTCGGTAAGGAGGAAGTCTCAAACAAAGAGCTCTCGAGTTTTCGGGAAATGTAGCCACAAGGCTTAACCAAGGAGGTTTTAACCGATCATCACATGCCACTATGAGAGTGGCATTCACTCCGTCATGCATGGAGGTTTGTGGGCATGAAGCCTATTCTTCGGTGGGCATGCCTCAGCGGTGTGCTGGCCATTCTGGCTATCTTGACGCCCTGCCAGGGAGCCACCTGCCAGAATGACGAAGCGGTCATCATGACCGCGCTGAATATCGCCAGTTGCGACGGCACGAGCGCCATCGCTCTGAGCGAAGTCAAGCTGACGGCTAATCCCGCGGATGGGAACGTCGTCAAGGTCACCATCAACCACCTGATGAGCGGACAGACCGTGGCTACTGCCGGTGATGCTATTTGGCTCTACTACGCGCCTTCCTACGACGCCCGGCAGTTCAGCGACGCTTACGCGACTACTGTCGTCCTGGACGCCAACATGATCGCTTCGCCGGCACTCTTCACCTACACGCACACGGCCCGGGGTGCCCTGATGCCCGGCGACCAGCTGGTGGTTCAGCCCACCTACAATACCTCCAATACCTCGGCCAGCTCGGCCCGTACGTGGAGCTCTGATGCCACGGGCATTGCCGACATTGACATGGGCGGTCAGCAGGCCGCCTAGTTCGATCTCCCGGTTCAGAGGACATACAGATCTGTGAACACCACACCGCTTTCCAAGCGGCAACAGTTGGTTTGTATCCATCTGTAAAGTCCTTCGGGTCAAGAAATGGCCCATTCCCGGCAAGAAGACACTATCTGGTTTCGGCCAGAGAAGACTTCTTGCCGGGTCTTCTTTTTGTCTTGATTTTTATATTTATTTGACATATAATATAAGCATAAATTATTAATAATTGCGTTTTATGGCAGAAAATAAAACTAAAATTTTGTTAATCGAAGATGAAGAAATGTTGGCCAATATGTATGAGGTCAAATTTAAAAACGAAGGTTTTGATTTAGAAAAAGCCCTTGATGGTGCCGATGGATTAGTCAAAGCCAAAGCTAATAAACCAGATTTTATATTATTAGATATCATCATGCCTAAGATGGATGGTTTTTCTGTACTCAAAGCTCTTAAAGAAAATGAATCTACCAAAGATGTGCCAGTAATGCTTTTGACCAATCTTGGTCAAGATGAGGATATTGAAAGAGGCAAAGAGCTGGGTGCAGTTGGCTATTTAGTCAAAGCCAATGTTACTCCTTCCGAAGTAGTAGATGAGGTTAAGAAAAAATTAGCTAAAAAATAATTTAAGCCAAAGTAAAATATGAACCCCCGCTAGAAATTTACGAAGTTCTACGGGGTTTTCAAAAGTAAAATTATAATTATGAAAAATAATAAAATTTCTAACGGGGTGAATGATAAATTAGAAAGAAGTCTTGTTTTGTTAAAACCAGATGCTATCAATAGGGGATTAATAGGAGAGATTTTACACCGTTTTGAAAGAACTGGTCTGAAGTTGGTTGGATTAAAATTGGTTTGGTCTGATGAAGATACAGCTTTGAAACATTATAGCGAAGATTTGGCCAAACGCCGTGGTCAAAGAGTTAGAGATATTATGGTGGAGATGATTACTTCTGGACCAATAGTAGCTATTGCCATTGAAGGTGTGGAGGCAGTAGAGATAGTACGTAAAATGGTTGGTGCTACTGAACCAAAGAGTGCTGCTCCTGGCACTATCAGAGGCGACTATGCCCATCTTTCATTTAAGCACGCTGATGATAATCAGATGGCAGTGTTCAATCTGATTCATGCTTCATCTAGTGTTCCAGAAGCTAAAGAAGAAATTTCTTATTGGTTTCATGACTTTGAGCTTTATTCTCATCAGCCAGATTATACCAAGCATACTTTATTAGAAAAATAATCTCTCGACACTTCGACTGTGCAGAGCACTGGCTAAGCTCGAGATAAAAAAATAAAAAGAGCTAAGTTTAGCTCTTTTAACTTGATAGTTTGCTAGGCTATTTTTTTAGTGTTATAATCAAGTTGTAGCCTCTTCTTTTACAAAATATGTAACTCTACAACAATGTTACATTGGAACTCTATATTAGCTGGGACTTTGGTCTACAGTTTGCGAGTGCCACCCTTTTCAATAGGGGTTATACATATTAAAAAGAATGCTATGTAGTCAATTTTATCAGTAACCATATCAAACATGCTGACATGTGACTAGCAAAAAGGTGTTTTATCAGTACTTCACTATACAAACGCCTTTTTGTTTTGTGTATATTTTTTTAAATAATTTATATTAATTTGTGTGAAATAAAAAATCGTCCGAGGCGATTTTTTAGAGCAATCAAAAAACCTGCCTAAGAGCAGGTGGATAAAAATTATTTTGAAGTTTGGTTTTTCTTCAATTTATTTAGAGTCTTCAAACAAGAAGTACAAACAATCATTCTAGAACCACCAATTTTTTTTGATTGCAAGTTTATTTTCATAGTTCTTTTACTAGCAATATTGGAGTGACTGCGTTGATTGCCAGTTACTTTTCCTCTGTTGCAGATATCACATGCTTTAGCCATATATTTTGAATTTCTAATTAATTAAGCTATAATTATTTATACAACGTAGAATAATTTATCATAAAAGTAACTTTTTGTCAAAGCTATGTTAATATCTTCATTATTTTCAGATCCAACATTATTTTTAATTACAGTCTTATCTATCATATACGCGCTGACTATTCATGAGTTTTCGCATGCTTTAGTGGCTACTTATTTGGGAGATAACACCGCCAAATACAATGGGCGCCTTAATCTCAACCCATTATCCCATATGGAGTTTTTTGGTACTTTGATGCTACTTTTTGCTGGTTTTGGTTGGGGGAAACCAGTACCAATTAATCCTTACAATCTAAGATGGAAAAGATGGGGGAGTGCTTTGGTTGCTTTGGCTGGACCAATATCAAATTTCATTTCCGCCTTTATTTTTGTGACTGTTGTCAATATTTTGACCAATTTTATACCAGCTGATAGTTTAGTTTTTGATTTTTTAGTGTATTTAATATTCATCAATTTTATATTAGGGATGTTTAATCTTATTCCCATCCCTCCTTTAGATGGTTCTAAAGTACTTTTTGCCGCTTTACCAGCTCGTATGGATGAGTTTAAACGTCAATTTAGCGTTAATGGGCCTTGGATATTATTGGGTCTTATTTTTCTAGACAATTTTGCTGGGGTAAATATTTTTGGTCGAATCTTTGAATTTTTTATAAATTTGATATATTTATTGTTTTAAACCAGCCTAGCTAGCAGCTAAAAAAGTCAATAAAATAGGGGTTTTTATAGAATATTTGTCATTTACTCTTGACAAATTTTTTATTTGTGCTATAGTACACAATCTGGTGATTTCACCATCCGTACCATTGACATTACACAGCTTGAAACAGGCTGTAGCATATTCCTCCACTAGGGAGGTATCCGCGCTTCTTGATTTCGGTCAAGAGGCATAGTTCATGGCTCAATCATGGAGGTTTTTCCATGCCCAACTGCCGCGGACCCACGCATCGCCGTCTCTCGAGTTTTCACAAGGACAACATCTTCACCACCGACCGCGTCGCGGCCGCCAGCCCCCAGGCCTGACCCGGGCGCCGGCGTCGTGATCGTGCTCCGGGAGAAATCCTGGGGCGTCCATCCACTGTTGGGTAGATAAGGAGGCATTCGTCTATGCTTTCCTGGCTTCTGCCCGACGATGACCGTGTTGTCGAAGCCCTCGTCTGGGTCAGACAGCACAGAGTGGACCGCACCGTAAAGGCCGGTGTATGGACCACGCGTCATCGTTTTCTGACACCTGAACTGACAAGGAGAAACCAAAGTGTTCTTCCTCCTACCCGAGTACCGCGGGAAGGTCGCCGAAGGCGACGACCCTCACGCGGAGCGACGCGGGTTCCGCAGCGTTGTGGACGCTGTATGGGCCCATGATGAGTAGCCTATTGCTGCTCATGAGTTCAGCCCTGGTTTTTTCCTAGGGAACGTTTGGTGCTTTGCGTCGAGGCCAGACTCGGCCCCTTTCTCTGAGAGGGCGCCGCCGGCGGTACGACGGATTGCTACACAGCTAAAGACTTGCGCATCCCTGCGTAGCGCGCGTGCCTACGCTGCACCTGTTTCCTAGCTCGGCCCTCGGGCCCCGATGTCATGCGGACGCTTCCAGCGCCCGCGCAGACTGGGGCTCGAGGGCCTCTCATCAACACGGCCGCCAGCCGGCCTCCTTCAAGTGTTCCTCGTATTTTTTGATATGAGGTTGTCCCCGCGGGACATAATTCGCAGGATGCCCGGTGTGGTTCGTGTTGTTCTTCCCCTCGGGGGGCGCCTTCGTTTGCCGACTGCTCAGTAGCAGCCGACAATTCGAATGGCGCTTCCCGGGGGCCTATTTTTTTTATTAAAAATTTTTATAAACAGTCCAAATCCTTGACTTTAATATTTTATTATGCTATTTTATTGGGGACTTTTGTCGCGTAATAATAATTAATTTTACGGACAGAATAGTCGCATTTTTTTATTTTTATTAACAAAATATGCCAACAGTAAATCAATTATTGAAAAAACCTAGGAAAAATAAGAAAGCTAAGAGTAGTACTCCAGCTTTACATACTGTTTTAAATAGTTTGAGAAGAAAGAAAAAAGAACTTCCAGAAGGAGCTCCATTTAAACGTGGTGTTTGTGTGAAGGTAACTACTAGCACGCCAAAGAAACCAAACTCTGCTTTGCGTAAAATTGCTAGGGTCAGACTTTCCAACGGAATGGAAGTAACTGCTTATATTCCCGGAGAAGGACATAATCTACAAGAACACAGTATTGTGCTTATTCGTGGTGGTAGGGTCAAAGATTTACCTGGTGTCCGTTATCATATTGTCCGTGGTGTTTATGATACTCAAGGAGTGAACGGTAGAAAACAAGGCCGATCTTTGTATGGTACTAAGAGAGAAAAAGCAGCCAAAAAAAAGTAAAATAATATTTCAATAAATTCAATATAAATTATGAGAGGAAACAAAATTCCAAAAAGAGATATTTTACCAGATCCTAAATTTCAAAGGATAGATATTGCCAAATTGATTAACAAAGTAATGTCTAACGGTAAAAAAACTACAGCTCAAAAAGTTGTTTATGAGGCTTTGCAATATATTTCTGAAAAAACCAAACAAGATCCTTTAGAGGTATATGATTCAGCTATTAGAAATGTATCTCCTAGTTTAGAAGTCAAAGGTAAAAGAATTGGTGGAGCCAACTACCAAGTGCCTATTGTGGTGACTGGAGAAAGAAAACTTATTTTGGCTTATCGTTGGATTTTGGAAGCTGCTCGTGCTAAAAAAGGAGCTACTATGGCCAAAAGATTGGGTGATGAACTGATAGCCGCTTCTAATAGTGAAGGCGCTGCTATGAAAAAACGTGAAGATGTCCAACGTATGGCTGAATCAAATAAGGCCTTTGCACATTTCGCTTAAATTAACAATTATTTAAAATAAAGGCAGACTTTGTCTGCATTTTATTTTTAAAAAATAAATTAAATAAAATAATATTATGGAGCGACACCCTTTAGAAAAAGTAAGAAATATTGGAATTATTGCGCATATTGATGCTGGTAAAACTACTGTTACCGAGCGTATTCTTTTTTATACTGGGAAAAAACATAAAATTGGCGAAGTCCATGAAGGTAAAGCCGAGATGGATTGGATGGAGCAAGAAAAAGAGCGCGGTATTACTATTACCTCAGCCGCTACAACTTGTTTTTGGGATTTACCAGATTGGTTGGGTGGAGGTAAAGCCAATATTAATATTATTGATACACCAGGTCACGTAGATTTTACTGTCGAAGTAGAAAGATCACTAAGAGTGCTTGATGGTGGCGTGATTGTTTTTGATGGAGTAGCTGGTGTAGAACCACAATCAGAAACTGTTTGGAGACAAGCTGATAAATATCATGTGCCAAGATTGGCTTTTATAAATAAGATGGATAGAATGGGTGCAGATTTCTATTTTGATATGGATACTATCCACGAGCGCTTGACCAAAAAAGCCTATCCTATGCAATTACCAATTGGTGCCGCTGAAACATTTACTGGTATTATCAATGTCTTAGAGCGTGAAGCTTGGTACTATCTTGATGAAGATGGTAAACAATATGAAAAGCGTGAGGTTCCTGATGACATGAAAGATAAAGTAGAAAAATATCGAGCTGAACTGATTGAAGCAATTGTGGAAAATGATGAAACTTTGATGGAAAAATATCTTGGTGGGCAGGAGCCAGATTTAGTAGCCATCAAAAAAGTATTAAGACAAGCAGTAATTGATAATAAACTAGTACCAATTTTTTGTGGTAGTGCTTTGAAAAATAAAGGCGTCCAATTTTTATTAGACGCAGTAGTATCTTATCTACCATCACCAATTGATGTGCCACCGATTGAAGGTAATGAACCAAGAAATGAAGAAAATATTATCCAAGTCAAGATTGGTGATAGTGAACCATTTGTTGGTTTGGCTTTTAAAGTAGCTACTGATCCTTATGTTGGCCGATTAACTTTTGTGCGTGTTTATTCAGGTACTTTAAAGGCTGGTTCTTATGTTTATAATGCTAATACAGAAAAGAAAGAAAGAATTGGTCGAATACTGCGAATGCACGCCAATGCCAGAGAAGAATTAACTGAAATTTTTAGTGGTGATATTGTGGCCGTAGTTGGTTTAAAAGACACTACCACTGGTCACACTATTTGTGATCCAGCTCGTCCAGTAGTTTTGGAAAGTATGGAATTCCCAGACCCAGTTATACACGTGGCGGTAGAACCAAAAACCAAGCAAGATCAAGAAAAAATGGGTATGGCTTTGGCCAAATTGACTGAAGAAGATCCTACCTTTACTGTCAGAAGTGATGAGGAGACAAATCAAACTATTATTGGTGGTATGGGAGAGCTTCACTTAGATATTATCGTTGATCGTATGAAACGTGAGTTTGGTGTGGAAGCTAATGTCGGTGCTCCTCAGGTAGCTTATAAAGAAACTATTACTGGTAGTGCTGAAGCTGAAGGAAAATATGTCAAGCAATCTGGTGGACGTGGTCAATATGGTCATTGTTGGTTGCGCTTGGAAGCTCAAGAGCCTGGTAAAGGATTTGAGTTTATAGAACAAATTAAAGGTGGTTCTATTCCTAAAGAGTTTATTGCGCCGATTGAAAAAGGTGTTAAAGAAACTATGAACAATGGTATTTTGGCTGGTTATCAGATTCAAGATGTCAAAGTGACTGTTTATGATGGATCATATCATGATGTTGACTCTTCAGAAGCCGCTTTTAAAGTAGCTGGCTCTATGGCTTTTAAAGCTGCTTTTAGGCTAGCCAATCCAGTAATACTAGAACCAATTATGAAAGTAGAAGCAGTTACTCCAGAACAATATATGGGCGATGTGATTGGTGATCTTAATTCCAAGAGAGGACAAATATCAAATATGACTGACAGAGCTGGGGCTAAGGTAATTAATGCTGAAGTGCCACTAGCTGAAATGTTTGGCTATGCTACTGCTCTTAGATCTATGACTCAAGGTAGAGCTAGTTATTCTATGGAGTTTGCTAAATATCAAGAAGTGCCTAGAAATGTCGCTGAAGAAATAATGAAAAAAAAGGCTTAAATTAATATTTATCTATACAGTCGCGTCTGACGCGGCTGTATTTTTTTGTTTAAAAAAAGAAGTCGCCCGCCACTGCTGCTGCAGGGCGGGCGACGAAAGCGTCAGCCTATGTCGGCTGATGAAGCCTCTTTTCCAGGCTTCGGACGCGAGAACGCGTGATGCCTTTGGTCTTCAGCTGAGACCAGCTCAGAGCACGGTTCTTCAGCGCTCTTTTGATCATCATGATCATGGTAAAGAGTGTCAGTTCCGTAGGATCTTCATCCTCGAAGATCAACTGAGCCTTAGTGAGGAGCTCCTCGCTGGTCATATTAAAGTCCAGGTTCACAGCTTCGGACATCAACTACTCCTTTTCGACTGTTACATCCTTGTGCAGGGGTGAACGAGGCAACATAATAACATATATTTTAAGTTTAGTCAATCCAGCTCTTAGTAAGGAGCTAGATTAATATTCAAAGGGGGCGCTTCTGGCGAAGCGCCCCCTCGGTGTCGGCTGACCGATGTCGGATCAGACGAAGAAGTGTATGATCTTGATGTCCAGACCGTGATGATAATAGTATTCGCCGTTCATGTCGATGCCGACAACCGAGCCATCGGCAATCTTGTCGGGCAGATCCAACTGCATGGTCTTCATCAGGATTTCATGAGCCAGTTCGCTATGGATGCTGAACATCTTGATCTTCTGGAGAATCTCGAGATGACGATCGTACTCGCTCTGGCAGGTGCCAGCACAGTGGCCACGGCACTGCTCCGGCGGACAGAGCTCCTGGTGTTCGCGTTCCAGCTCCTTGAGGTCCTGCACGATTCCGTAGAACAAGCCCCATGCTCGTTTGACGTCTTTACTCGCTTTGATGCCGAGCAGCCGTCGTGGGTCGAGGATCTCCATCTTGGGCCAAGTGACCTTATCCAGATCGATCCCTTGGGCTCGATCGTTGAGTTCGCTGAGCAGGTTCATCTTACTCCTCCTGGATTCCCTTGCTAGGGAATGAAATAACGGTGTAACACAAATACCACATTAGTTAGTACACCGTTAGGCTAACTAATGTTTTTCAAAACACAGAATTAAAGAATATTATTATTCTTCAAGTCTATATTTTAAAATTTATAAACAACATTTCAGATTTATGTTTATAACATATATTTTAAGTTTAGTCAATTCAGTTGCGTCTGACCTGATTGGCCTAAAAATAAAACTCCAGATAAAAATCTGAAGTTTTATTTTATATCCCTCCTAAATTTATCACTAGTTGCTAAACTTGGGAGGGGGCCGGTCTTTGTCAGACATTGATCGGCCTTGTGTGTGGGGTATGTGGGCAGATGTAGGCGGAGTAGCGGAGTTGATGGATAAACCCTTTTTTCCAAGGCATAAATCTGGAGCAGAGCTACCTAGCTTTTGGCCGTAGCCAGCTGAGGTCAGATAAATATACTGAAATTATTGAGTATAGACCCAATAGAATCTAGCTTTTTATCTGTTCTCTTTACTCCAAATTTATACCTTGGAAGGATGGATATTTAAAGAACTTTTTATGTTAATGTGGTAGTATAGCATATATTTATATTTTTGTCAAGCATATAAGCTCTGCTATTTGATGTTTTGATATAGCAATTTTCTTGACAAAAGACCTGTTTTTGCTATAAGATATGGGGACTTAAGTAGCTTTTAATCATAAAAATATGTCAAATTATAAGCAAATGGACAAAGTTTTAGATTTAGCAGCTAAAACTGGCGATAAAGTGATAGTTTTATCTGATCATCATGATCCTTATGTGATAATGACTGTTAAAGAATATGAAGCTTTATTACATGGTCCATCTTCAGTCAAGGATTTATCAGAAGATGAATTGCTTAGTAAAATCAACCGTGATATAGCAGTTTGGAAAGCTTCTAAAGACGATTTAGATGATTATAGTTTAGATGATTTCAAGGTAGATACTTTACGTAAAGATTTAAAAAACGTAGAAAAGCCTAGGGAAGATGCAGACAAAATTACTGTTGATAAGTCTATAGTGCCAGAAGAAGATAGATACTATATTGAGCCTGTAGATTAAAATTTTAGCTAATTTTAGCTAAAAGAGCTTAAAAAAGGATTTGGCACTCTTAGAGGCTTGCCAAAAGTCAAAAACAGTGCTATAATCTTTGTGTTTTAAAAACACACAAAATTAATAAATAATAATTAATATTTTAAGATAGCTGGATCACAAACCCCTGAATTTTGAGGGGGGCTATCACAAGGAGAAAAAATCAAATGGCAGATATTTTCAAACGTGAAAAGCCACACGTTAATGTGGGCACTATTGGTCACGTCGACCACGGTAAAACTACTTTGACAGCGGCTATTTTAAAAGTTTTAAATGCTTCAGGTGGAATAGCTCAACAAAAGGATGTTGATCAAATTGACAATGCACCAGAAGAGAGAGAGCGTGGTATTACTATTGCTACAGCTCATGTTGAGTATGAATCAACAGCTAGACACTATGCACACGTTGACTGTCCAGGTCATGCTGACTATGTCAAAAACATGATTACTGGTGCAGCTCAAATGGATGGTGCAATACTAGTAGTATCAGCTGCTGATGGTCCAATGCCTCAAACTAGAGAACATATTCTATTAGCTCGCCAAGTTGGTGTGCCTTATATAGTAGTTTTTCTAAATAAGATGGACCAAGTAGATGATCCAGAATTGGTAGATTTAGTAGAAGAAGAAATTAGAGATTTATTGAAGAAATATGAATTTCCTGGTGATACCACTCCAATTATTCGTGGTAGTGCTATCAAAGCTTTGGAAAATCCAAGTGGTGAGGATGCTAAACCTATTTTAGATTTAGTAAAAGCTTTGGATGATTATATTCCAGAACCAAAACGTGATACAGATAAACCATTTTTGATGCCAATTGAAGATATTTTTTCAATTGAAGGTCGTGGTACTGTAGTCACTGGTCGTATTGATAGAGGTATTATAAAATTGAATGAAGAAGTAGAATTGGTTGGTATCAATGACACCAGTAAGACTGTAGTCACTGGTATTGAGATGTTTAACAAACAACTAGAAGAAGGTAGAGCTGGTGATAATGCTGGTTTACTTCTTCGTGGTACCAAGAAAGAAGATGTTGAACGTGGTCAAGTATTGGCCAAACCTGGTTCTATTACTCCTCATACAGAATTTGAAGCTGAAACTTATATCTTAAGTAAAGAAGAAGGTGGTCGTCATACCCCATTTTTCAAAGGATATAAACCACAGTTTTATATTCGTACTACTGATGTTACTGGTGAAGTAGAACTTTCAGAAGGTGCAGAAATGGTTATGCCTGGTGATACAGTTAATTTGAAGATCAAATTAATATCCCCAGTAGCGCTTGAAGAAAAATCAAGATTTGCTATTCGTGAAGGTGGCCGTACTGTTGGTGCTGGTGTAGTAACCAAAATTATAAAGTAAAATTATTTACCCAGCCGCGTCTAACGCGGCTGGGCCTAGTAGTTTAAATAATCAATAAGTAAATTAACAATCAAAAAATTTCATGCCAGTCAAAGCTAAAGAAGATACTCAGTCAAGAATTCGTATCAAGATCAGAGCTTATGATCATAAAATCATTGATCAGTCTACCAAGACTATCATTGAGACTGTTGATCGTAGTGGAGCAAAGATCGTTGGACCAATTCCACTGCCTACAGAAAAAAAGAAATTCACAGTGCTTCGCTCAACTTTTGTGCACAAAGATGCTCGTGATCAGTATGAAATGAGAGTTCATAAAAGACTCTTGGATATTATCGACCCTACTCCACAAACCATTGATGCTTTACAAAGCCTCAATTTACCAGCTGGCGTTGATTTGGAAATTAAAATGTAAACCTTTGACTCAAATGGTCTTAGGTAAAAATTAAAAATACTTTGCTTGTTTATATAACCCTTTATTAGAAGATGATAATAGGAAGTGTGTAGGGAGGCAAAGCGTTTAAGAAGGATAAAAATCGTAAAAATTTTTAAAAAATATTGTCGAAAGAAATTAGCCAATTAGGTTAATAGTCGCGATTTTATCCTGAAAAGTATTTTAGTAAGTATTTTTAAAGATAAAATCGCGATTTTTTTACCCACATAATTAACATAGTCAGGGTAATCCCGCCGTAGCAATAGTGCCGATGCGGGGTATAAAGATTAAGAAAAATATGGCCAAGTTTATTTTAGGAAGAAAATTGAATATGACCCAGAAGTTCCAAGCGGATGGTCGTGTAGTTCCAGTCACAGTGGTGGAAGCTGGTCCTTGCACAGTGGTGCAAGTGAAAAGCAAAGATAAAGATTCTTACAACGCTGTACAAGTGGGCTTTGCTACCAAAAAAGTGGTCAATAAACCAATGGCAGGTCATCTAAAAAATTTAGACAATTTTAGATACTTGAAAGAGTTTAGATTGGATAATGTTGAAAATTTTGCTAGAGCTAAAGTTTTTGATGTTAGTAGTTTCTCAGCTGGTGATAATTTGAAAATCACAGCTACTTCAAAAGGTAAGGGATTCCAAGGTGTAGTAAGAAGACATGGTTTTCATGGTTCTCCAGCTACTCATGGTCATAAAGACCAACATAGAATGCCTGGTTCTATTGGAGCTACTGACTCAGCTCGTGTGTTTAAAGGCACTCGTATGGGTGGACGCATGGGTACAGATACAGTGACTGTCAAAAATCTTGAATTGATTGAAGTTGATGTAGAAAAAAATCTACTTTATATCAAAGGAGCAGTACCTGGATCTAGAAATGCTTTGGTAACTATTTGGGCTGATGGCGAAATTACTTTTGTAGAAAAAGCTTCTGCTAAAACTTCAGTTGAAAAGACAGAAGAAAAAATAGAAGATAAAAAAGAAGAGGTAAAAGTAGAAAAGGAAGAAAATGTTGAAACTCCAACTGTAGAAGAAAAATCTGAAAAAGAATCCAAGACCGAAATAGAAGAGGAAGTTAAGAAAGAAGAAAAAAAATAATTATATGGCAGATATTAAAGTAAAATTATATGATTTCCAAGGTAAGGAGACCGGAGAAGAAATTCTTGATGGAGCGCTTTTTGGTGTAGTTCCTGATCCAGAACTTATCTATGAAATGGTTACAGCTCAGCAAAAAAATTCTAGAGATGTCTTGGCTCATACCAAAGGAAGAGCAGAAGTCCGTGGTGGTGGTAAGAAACCATGGAAGCAAAAAGGAACTGGTCGTGCTCGTCATGGCTCTATCCGTTCTCCATTGTGGATTGGTGGAGGTATAACTTTTGGTCCAACTAAGGAAAGAAATTTTTCTGTCAAAGTAAATAAAAAAGTTAAACAAAAAGCTTTAGCTATGGTTTTGTCTGATAAAGTAGCTAATAATAAATTAATTTTGTTAGAAGCATATAATCTTCCAGAAGCTAAGACCAAAGTTTTACAAACTGCTTTTTCAAATTTACCAAACAAAAATAAATCAACTTTAGTAGTTACTAAAAATGCTAAGGAGAATATCGTTATAGCTTCAAAAAATTTACCAAAAGTAGAGACAATTAATTTTGGTAGTTTAAATATCGTTGATTTGATGAAGAAAGAATATTTAGTGATTAATAAAGAATTACTTAAAAAAGTAAGCGAACATTATTTATAAATATATGGGTTTGTTCAATAAAAAAACCGAAAACGACAAAAAAGCCACAGTTGATTCAGCTGGCGCTAAAGTTAAAGCTAGTCAGAAAAAATCTGAAGACCAGAAGTCAGCTAAAATCAAAACAACTGTTGTCAAAAAAACTACAAGCTCTGAACTTAGTCGAAAAGATGCTAAAAATTCTAATAAAAAAGCTAATCAAGCTTATAGATTTTTACGCCGACCAATTATTTCAGAGAAAGCCACTGTCGGAGCTGCTGACGGTAAATATATTTTTGAAGTATCAATTGATGCTAATAAAGTAGCTATCAAAAAAGCTATCCAAGAAGTATATGGTGTGTTGCCAATTGATGTGAATATCATGAATAAAAGCGGAAAAAACATTAGTTCTGGCAGAAGACATGGTCGTACAAAAAATATTAAAAAAGCTGTTGTTACACTGAAGAAGGGTGATAGCATCAAATTATACGAAGGTATTTAATAGATATATATGCCAATTAAAGTTTACAAACCAACTACACCAGCTCGTCGTCAGACTAGTGTTTTAGTTGATAAAGATTTATCCAAAAAACGTCCCCAAAAATCTTTAACTAAAATTAGAAAGCAAAAAGCTGGTAGAAACAACCAAGGCCGTATTTCAGTCAGACACAAGGGTGGCGGAGCTAAAAGAAAAATTAGAATCATTGATTTGAAAAGATTCAAATTTGATATGATAGCCAAAGTAGAGGCCCTTGAATATGACCCAAATAGAAATACTAATATTGCTTTAGTTGTTTATATTGATGGTTCTAGAAGTTATATTTTGGCTCCCGATGGTATGAAAGTCGGTGACAAAGTAGTTTCCTCTGAACAAAAAATTGATATCAAACTTGGCAATCGTTTGTTATTAAAAAATATACCAACTGGTACTATTGTCTATAATGTAGAATTGACTCCAGGTAAAGGTGGCCAGATGGCTCGCAGTGCTGGAAATGGTTTGACACTGATGGCTATCTACGATGGTAAAGCTCAGTTAAAGATGCCAAGTGGTGAGATCAGAACAGTTCCAGAAAAATGTATGGCTTCTATTGGAGCCCCAAGCAATCCAGAACATAGAAATATCCGTTATGGAAAAGCTGGTCGCAAACGTCATATGGGTATTAGACCAACTGTGCGTGGTAAAGTAATGAATCCAGTTGATCATCCTCATGGTGGTGGTGAAGGTCACAACCCAATTGGTTTGAAGCATCCAAAAACTTATAAAGGTAAACCAGCTTATGGTGTGAAGACCAGAAAGAAAAACAAAGCTTCAAATAAGATGATTGTTAAACGTCGTGAGTCTAAAACTGGTAGAGATTAATTAATAAATATCATAAACTATGTCAAGAAGTTTAAAAAAAGGTCCATTTACTGAGCCGAAATTACTAAAAAAGATTGCAGGAATTACTCCAGAGAAAGCACAAGTAATCAAGACTTGGTCACGAGCATCTGTTATCACACCAGAGATGGTTGGATTTACTTTTGGAGTGCATAATGGCCGGACTCATTTGAATGTTCATGTTATAGAAAACATGGTTGGACATCGTCTAGGGGAATTTTCTCCGACTAGAAAATTTGTCAATCATGGTGGTAAAATGGCCAAAAGTCAATCTAAAAGCTAACTAATTTAGGTAAATATTCAATATGGTTGAATCAAAAGCAAAACTGAATCATCTTCGCATATCATCCAAAAAAATTCGTTTGGTAGCTGATACTATCCGCGGATTAGATGTGGTTGATGCTTTGGCAAAACTACCAGTTATTTTCAAAAAATCTACTCCAGTTATTGAAAAACTTCTAAGATCAGCTGTAGCTAATGCTACTTCTAAATATAATGTCAAAGAGGAAGATTTGAAAATAAAAAGTATTGTAGTCAATAAGGCAATGGATTTAAAACGTTGGAAACCAGCTGCTTTTGGTCGTGCTCATCCATTTAGAAAAGCTTCTTCTCATATAGAAATTGTTTTGGTAACCAAAGAAGGAGTAAAAGTTACTAGTAAAGAAAAAGTAAAAGAAGAAATTGAGACTGTTGATTTGACTAAAACAGATCAGAAACCAATTTCAAAAAATGCTGATAAAAAGCTTGGTAGTAGCTCAGTTAAAAAATCAGTTAAAGAATCTACTGCTGGCGCCGCTAAAGATAAATCCAAAGTAAAAAAAGGTTAATTATATGGGAAAAAAGGTAAATCCAATAGTATTTAGATTAGGGCTAAGTGAGAAATGGAGATCTCGCTGGTATTCTGGTCGTGATTTTGCTAAATTTTTACAGCAAGACGTTTCTTTAAGAAGAAGCCTGAGACTAGAATTAAGAGATGCTGGTATTGATAGAATTGATATTGAGAGAAGCCGTGGTGAAGTAGTAGTTAATATTTTAGCCGCTAAACCCGGTGTTATTATTGGTCGTGGCGGTAGTGGGATTGAAGATTTAAAGAAAAAAATTCAAAGTAAATTTTTGGATAAAGATACTAAATTGAATATAAATATCAAAGAGGTGGCTATTCCAAATTTATCAGCCAGTGTGATTGTGGAAGCTATTAGAGTAGATATAGAAAAGCGTATTCCTTTTCGTCGTATCATGAAACAAAATATTGATAAGATGATGAAAGCTGGTGCCAAAGGAGCAAAAATAATGGTAGCTGGTAGATTAAATGGTGTAGATATTGCTCGTAGTGAAAAAATAGTAGAAGGCAAAATTCCACTTCAGACTCTAAGATCAGATATTGATTATAGTAGAGGAGTAGCCAATACTATTTATGGTGTTATTGGTATCAAAGTTTGGGTTTATAAGGGAGAATATTTTGACAAAAAAGAAAGTAAAGAAGCCAAAAAACCAGTACCTGTCAAAAGCGCCAAATTATTTTCTGGAGATGATATGAAAAAAGCTCCTGTAGAAAAACCAGGTACTAGACCAACAGCTCGTCCTTTTGAAAGAGGAGCGGTCGGCGGAAAATTTAAGAAATAAGATTTGTCTACCTAGCGGTAGGCAGAAAATAAGTTCAACTTAATAAATATATGTTAGCACCAAAGAAAGAAAAACACAGAAAGTGGCATAGAGGAGATAAAATCAAAGGCAAAGCTACCCGTATGACAAAGGTAAGCTTTGGCGACTATGGTCTAAAAAGTTTACAAACTGCTTGGATCACTGCTCGTCAGATTGAATCTGCTCGTCGTGCTATTGTCGGTCATATCCAACGTGGTGGTGAAGTATTTATCCGTATTTTTCCAGACAAACCAATTACTGCTAAAGGTAGTGAAATGCCTATGGGTAAAGGTAAAGGTGCAGTTGACCATTATATAGCTGTGGTTAAACCCGGTACTATAATGTTTGAGATGAAAGGTGTAGATGAGGCTACTGCTAAGCGTTCTCTAGAATTAGCTGGTTATAAATTACCAGTCAAGACAAAAGTTGTTAGCAAGGAATTAGTATAAAATATTATGAAAATTGCAGAATTAAGAAAATTAGATATAGAAAAACTAAATGAAAATTTAGCTGAGTTTAGAAATAAAAATCGTGAACTTAGATTTTCTATTGCTAATAATCAATTAAAGAATGTCAGACAGTTACGAGTAATGAAAAAAGATGCCGCTAAAATTTTGACCGTTTTAAATGAAAAGAGAGTAGCAATTGAAAATAAAACTACTGTTAGTCAAGATCATAAAGAATAGAAATAATTTTCCCGCCTAAGGCGGAGTGAATAAAACATATGGAAAATAAAGTAATCAAGAGAAAATTTGAAGGTGAGGTAGTTAGTGACAAAATGGATAAAACCGTGTCAGTTTTAGTAGTCACCATCAAAACTCATAGTAAGTATAAAAAACAATACAAGTCATCAAAGAAATATAAATCTCATGATGAAAATAATGAGTATAAAATAGGTGACAAAGTAGTGATTGAAGAGTGTCGTCCAATTTCAAAGGATAAAAGATGGCGCGTAATTAAAAAAGTATCCGCTCAGAGCGGTAAATAACCCGATAAAGAATACAGATATGATTCAACACATGTCCATGTTAAAAGTCGCTGATAACTCAGGTGCAAAACTAGTAAGATGCATCAGAGTTTTAGGTGGTTATAAAAAGAGATATGCTCGTGTTGGCGATTTAATTACTATTGCCGTCAGAAGTGCTCAACCACATAGCGCTGTTAAAAAAGGTCAAGTCCTTCATGCCGTAATCGTCAGACAAAGAAAAGAAATTAGAAGAACTAATGGTATCTATATTCGTTTTGATGATAACGCTGTAGTGATTGTAGATAAAAAATCTAAAGAGCTTAAAGGTACTCGTATCTTTGGACCAGTAGCTAGAGAACTTAGAGCCGCTGGTTACACCAAACTAGTTTCATTAGCTCCTGAAGTATTATAGTTCGATAAACTCACTATAAAATTATATGAAGATAAAAGTAAATGATAAAGTACAAGTAATTGCTGGCAAGTACAAGGGTAAAACTGGTAAAGTCTTGCAAGTTTTGCCTGATATGAAAAAAGTTGTGGTAGAAAGCATTAATGTTATGTACAAACATCTTAGGCCAAGACAAAAAGGTGAAAAAGGCCAAAGAGTACAGTTTAATGGTCCAGTCACCGCTAGTAATCTAATGATTATTTGCCCAAAGTGTAATAAAACTAGTCGTTTGGGGCTTAAAATTTCTGAAAGCCTTGGAGAGGCAAATAAAAAAACCAAAGCTAGATTTTGTAAAAAATGTAATGAAGTAATTGATTAGTACTTCTTTGGACGCAGTATAAATATATAAAAAATATGAGCAGATTAGCAGATAAGTATAAAAAAGAATTAAGAAAACAGCTAAAAGAAACTTTAGGCTTGACCAATGTCATGGCCGTGCCAAAAGTTGAAAAAGTTGTGCTTAATATTGGTATTGGTAAAGCTACTCAAGATAAACAGTGGGTTGAATTGGCCACTTCCATTTTGAGCCGTATTACTGGTCAAAAACCATTAACTACCAAAGCCAAAAAATCTATTTCCAACTTTAAAGTAAGACAAGGTATGATAGTTGGCGCCAAAGTTACTTTGCGAGGAGAAAGAATGTATGATTTTTTGGATAAATTGGTCAATATTACCTTACCTAGACTGAGAGATTTTTTTGGTCTAGATCTTAAGAAAGGTTTTGATAAAAATGGAAATTATACAATTGGTTTTAGAGAACATATAGTATTTCCAGAAATTGGTAATGAAGATATAGACAGAACACATGGTTTGGAAGTGACTATTGCTACATCAGCAAAAAATAATGAAGAAGCTCTAGAGTTGTTAAAGGCTTTAGGATTCCCATTTAAAAAAGTAAAAAATAATTCTAATAAATAAATATGGCAACATCAGCACAAGTAGCAAAATCAAAAAGAAAGCCAAAATTTTCAACACGCACTACCAGTCGTTGTTGGCGATGTGGCAGACACCGTGCTTATATGAGAAAGTTTGATCTTTGTCGTATCTGTTTTAGGGAATTAGCCAATAAAGGCGAAATTCCAGGAATTAAAAAAGCAAGTTGGTAATTAATTTAAATTTAAAATATCATGACAGATCCTATTGCAGACATGCTAACAAGAATCAGGAATGCCGTGGCCGTTAAAAAGCCAGAGGTAGTTTTGCCTTATTCAAAACTAAAGTTCAATGTAGCCAAAGTCTTGGAAGCAGAAAATTATGTAGGTAAAGTAACTAAGATCACAAACGGTAAGTTTGATGAGCTTAAGATTGAATTGAAATATACTGAAAAAGGTCCAGCTATTCGTCACATCAAGAGACTTTCTAGTCCTGGTCAAAGAATTTATTCAGCTGGTAAAGAGTTGCCCTATATTTTAAATGGTTATGGTGTGGCTATTATTTCTACTTCTAAGGGAGTTATGACAAACAAAGAAGCAAAACGTCAGAATATAGGTGGAGAATTAATGTGTGAAATTTGGTAATATAAAATTATGTCAAGAGTCGGAAAAAAATCAATCAAAATACCTAAAGGCGTTGAAATAAAAATCAATGTTGAAGAAACAGGTAATAAAGTAAATATCAAAGGCCCAAAAGGATCTTTGGAACTTATTTTAAATAAAAGTGTAAGCATTGAGCAAAAAGATGATCAAATTGTTTTTATGGTTGAAAATCAAGAATTAGGATCAGACAAAGCACTTTGGGGTCTAGTCAGAACATTGGTGAATAATGCAGTAATTGGAGTAGTGGAAGGTTTTTCCAAAGAGTTAGAAATCAACGGTGTTGGTTTCAAGGTAGCTTTACAAGGTAAAAAATTGATACTTAATGTTGGTTTTTCTCACCCAGTAGAATATAATTTACCAGAAGGCATCAGCGCTATAGTAGAAAAAAATAATATTAAACTAGCCGGAATAGACAAACAATTACTTGGCCAAGTAGCCGCTGAAATTAGAAGTATTAAAAAACCAGAACCATATAAAGGAAAAGGTATCAAATATGTTGATGAACAAATCCGTAGAAAAGCTGGTAAGGTAGTAAAATCTTAGTATCATAAATATATAAAATATTATGAAGGATAAAAATAAAGTAAAAAGAAGTAATTTCGTCAGAAGACAACGCCGAGCTAGAGCCAAAATTGTTGGTACAGCTAGCAGACCACGCGTTTCTGTTTTTAGAAGTTTGATGCATATCAGCGTTCAAGCTATTGATGATATTTCTAAAAAAACTTTAGTCGCCGCGACTGATCAAACTATCAAAACCAAGGGTAATAAGACAGAGAAAGCAGCCTTACTTGGTGAAGAATTTGGTAAAAAATTGAAAGATAACAAAATTGATTCAATTATTTTTGATAAAGGTGCTTATAAATATCACGGCAGAGTAAAATCTCTAGCTGATGGAATTAGAAAAGTAGGCATAAATTTTTAATATATGGAAGATAAAAAGACAAAAGAAGCCACAGAAATTCAAGCAACAGTAGCTCCAATAGAATCAGCTACCAGCAAAAAATTTCCTCCAAGAAAAAAAGGTGGTTTTAAAAAACCAGGGGCTAGAAAAACACCAGAAAAACCAAAGGATGATTTTGAACAAAAAGTTTTGGATTTAGCTCGAGTTACTCGTGTCATGGCTGGTGGTAAAAGAATGAAATTTAGAGCCACTATGGTTATTGGTGATAAGAAAGGTAAAGTCGGTCTTGGTATTGCCAAAGGAGCAGATGTGTCTATGGCTATTCAGAAAGCAGTGGCCAAAGCTAGAAAAAATATTATTGAAGTAGCTATTATTGATGGTACAGTGCCTCATGAAGTCCGGATTAGTAATCATTCAGCCAAATTAATGCTTAGACCAGCTCGTCAAGGTAGTGGTATCAAAGCCGGCGGTGTAATGCGTATCGTATTTGAGTTAGTTGGTATTAAAGATGTGGTGGCTAAGATTTTAGGCACCAGCAACAAAGTAAATAATGCTAAGGCTACTATTCAGGCTTTGAGTTCTTTTGTACCACAAGCTGTCACAGCGGCTAAATCCAGAGCAGCTAATAAAAAGGTTTTTGTGCCACAACCAGCTATTAAAAGACCTCCTTTTAAACCACAAGCCGCACCCAAAAAAATAGTTAAGGCTGAGGAAAGTAAAAATGATAAAACCGAAGATCCTAAGCAGGGTCAAGGGGAAAGTAAATAAATATGTTGAGTCTGAATAATTTAAAAAAGTCAAAAGGGATTGGCAAAAAAAGAGAGAGAAAAGGACGCGGTAATGCTACTGGTAGCGGTAATTATTCTACCCGTGGTATGAAAGGTCAACGTTCTCGTTCTGGCGGTAAGTCAGGTTTAGCTCTACGAAGTATCAAGAGCTATCTTTTGGGAATTCCTAAGACTAGAGGTTTTAAATCACTAAACAAATCTAGAGAAGTTGTAAATGTTGGTGCCTTAGATAAAATTTTTGCTAATGGTTCAACTGTCAACGCTAGAGCTATGCTCAAAGCAGGTTTGATTACTACTATTTCTGGTGGTGTTAAAATATTATCAGAAGGAAAAATAACTAAAAATTTAACCGTAGAAGCTAATGCTTTTTCTCTAGGTGCTAAGACCAAAATTGAAGCAGCTGGGGGTAAAATAATAGTGATATCTACTACCAAAGAAGAAAATAAAAAAACAGCTAAAACTACTGATAAAGCTGAGACAACTCCAGTGGAAAAAACTGTTGATAATAAATAATTTTCTAAACTTTAATAAAATATTTATGTTAGCCAAACTACAACAAATTTTTAAGGCTAAAGATATCAGGAACAATATATTTTTTGTTCTAGCTCTTTTGGTTGTGTTTAGGATAGCCGCTCATATTCCTGTGCCTGGTATAAATGTTGTAGATTTAAAAATGTATTTTGAAGGTAATCAAGTTTTAGGTTTGTTAGATCTATTTTCTGGTGGAGCGATGCAAAATTTTTCGGTGGTGATGCTTGGTGTCGGTCCTTATATTACAGCCTCTATTATCTTTCAATTGCTAGTGATGATAGTACCAAAGTTGGAAGCACTATCCAAAGAAGGTGAGTATGGACGAGAGAAAATAAATCAATATACTAGATTATTGACTGTACCATTAGCTTTTATTCAAGGCTACAGTTTCATAAAATTATTATCTAACCAGACCAATGGCAGATTATTGTCTGATGTTACTACTATGCAGCTAATTGCTACTTTAGTAATAGTGACGGCTGGTACTATGTTTTTAATGTGGATTGGTGAGCTAATTACTGAACGTCATATTGGCAATGGTGTTTCACTTTTAATTTTTTCAGGTATTGTTAGCGGTTTGCCACAATCAATCAGAAATACTTTCATAGCTATTGATAATACTATGATATTAAATTTGCTAATTTTTGCAGTCATTGCTTTGGTTACTATTGCGGCAATTGTTTTGATTACTGAAGGTACTAGAAATATTCCAGTTTCTTATGCTCGTCATGTAGTTGGTCAAAAAAATGTCGGGGGAGTAAAGACACATTTACCACTACGCGTTAATCAAGCTGGCGTTATTCCAATCATTTTTGCTATTTCGGTGATTATATTTCCTCCAATGGTAGCTCAGTTTTTTGTCCGTTCGCAAGTTGCTTGGGTAGCTAATTCTTCCCAATGGATAATAGATATTTTTGCTAATCAGACTTTTTACGCAGCATTTTATTTCTTAATGGTTATATTTTTTACTTATTTTTATACTTCAGTTATTTTTAAACCGGTAGAAATAGCAGAAAATTTGCAAAAACAAGGTGGTTTCATTCCGGGTATTAGACCAGGTAGACAGACTTCTGATTATCTTGGTACTACTATGAATCGCATTGTGTTTATTGGGGCTATATTTTTGGGCTTGATTGCCATTTTGCCTCTAGTAGTGGGGCCTATTACTGGCATTGCTACTATTGGTTTAGGTGGTACTAGTTTACTGATTACAGTGTCTGTAGTTATAGAAACAGTCAAACAAATTGATGCTCAATTAATAATGAGAGATTACGAAGGATTTTAATTTTTATTTATTATAATTATAAATTCCCCTGTTAGGGGGATTTTTAATAGATTTTTATCCAGCCCCTCGCGAGGGGCTGGATTGATTTTAAGCAGTTAATTTGGTATAATTTGACTGAATGTAATTAATTAGAACATATGAAAAAAGTTGTATTAATAGGTCCTCAGGCCTCTGGGAAAAGTACTCAAGCCAAGATAATTACTGATTTTTTGCATATTCCCATGGTTTCAGCTAGCCAAGTTCTTCGTGAAATGGTAGCTAGAGGTACTAATTTGGGTGAGAGACTAAAAGAAAAAATGGATAAAGGCCTTTTAGTGCCAGACGATCAAATGATTAACCTAGTTTTAGGTGAATTAGGCGGTGATTATTGTCTTAATGGCTATCTACTAGATGGTTTTCCTAGGAATCTTAATCAAGCTCAAGCTTTAGATACTAGTTGTGGGGTGGATAAGGTTTTTAATATTGAAATATCCGATGAAGAAGCTATGAAGCGTATTTCTGGTCGGCGGATGTGCAATCGGGGGCATGTTTTTCATTTAGAGTTTAAGCCTTCTAGTCAGGGAGAATTTTGTGATATTTGTGGAGATAAATTATCTCAAAGAGATGATGATAAGGAAGAAGTAGTCAAAAAACGTTTGTCTATTTATAGAGCCGAGACTTCAAAATTGCTTGAGCATTATAAAAAACAGGGTAAGCTGATAGTTTTTGATGGAGAAAAAGATATTGTTCAGGTCTCTGAGGACATATTAAATTATTTAAAGACAAATGCTAGATAAAAAAACTCCCGAAGAAATAAAAATTCTTCAAGTGGGGGGCAAAAAATTAGCTGATATTCTTCGCCAATTAGCTAGTGAGGTCAAAGTTGGCCATACTGGCAAGCAGCTAAATGCCTTGGCTGAAGAATTGATAAAAAAAGCTAGTGGTACACCGTCTTTTAAAAATTATCACGGTTTTCCAGCGGCTTTATGTGTTTCTATAAATGAAGCAGTAGTGCATGGCATTCCGACAGATGAGCCTTTTGAAGAGGGTGATTTGGTGGGCATTGATATTGGTATGAAATATCAGGGTTTCTATACTGATACAGCCGTGACTGTTGGAGTAGGTAAAATCAGTCCAGAGGCAGAAAAATTATTATTTGCCACCAAAAAATCACTAGATTTGGCTATTGAACAGTTAAAAGTAGGCGGATATATTTCAGATATTGGCAAAACTATAGAAAAATTTATTAGGCCTTATGGCTATGGTATAGTTAGGGATTTAGCTGGTCATGGAGTAGGTCGTCAAGTTCATGAAGACCCTAGCGTACCAAATTATTATCCAGGCAGAAAAACTGAGCAGATTTTTGATGGTTTAGTTATTGCTATTGAACCGATGCTGACTATGGGTGGTGATTGGAAAGTAAAAACTAGGGAAAATAATTGGGATGTAATTTCTAAAGACGGTAGTCTGACTGCTCATTTTGAGCATTCTATTGCTATTACCCAAGATGGACCAATTATTTTGACACAGTAATTTGTATATTATGCGAAATAAATTTTTAGGAATTGATTATGGCGACCAAAGAGTCGGCCTAGCTTTAGCAGAAGGTAGTGGGCCAGCTTTGCCATTTAAGGTACTTAAAAATACTAAAAGATTAATAGAAGACATCAAAGATATTATTAAACAGGAAGATATTAATAACATTGTAGTTGGTCTGCCACATAGTTTTTCTGGCCAAGAAAATGAGCGCTTGATTATTACCAAAAATTTTATTAAAGATTTACAAAAAGTTTTAGATATCAATGTCGCCACAGTAGATGAGCAATTAACTTCCAAACTTTATGAAAAAATGGGTGTGGTCAAAGATATAGATAAACATGCGGCCACAGCAATTTTAGATACTTACTTAATTAAAAATGATTTCTAATCCACAAAAATTTATTTTAGTTTTTGCCTTGGCAGTTTTTCTAGCCTGGGTATTTTCAAAATTAGTTATTTTTTTAGCCTATAAATTTAATATTTTAGATTATCCTAGTCAGGAAAGGAAAATACATAAACAGCCAATTCCACTTTTGGGTGGTCTAGCTATTTATGCATCTTTTTTAGTGACAGTTTTAGTATTATGGCAAGCTAACTTATTATTAGATAGTAGAGTCAGTTTAGTGGCTATTGTCTGGTTTTTGCTAGCCGGGCTCATTTTGATGCTTAATGGGTATTTAGACGATAAATACTCTTTAAGCCCTAAAATCACCATTTTAGGGCCTATTTTGGCTTCATTAGTAGTCATTTTAGGTGGTTTAAAAATCGCTTATATTACTAATCCTAGTGGGGGGATATTATATTTAGACCAATTATCTATTTGGAGTTTTATCGGACCCTTGATTACTTTTTTATGGCTAATGGGTATCACTTACACTACCAAACTTTTAGATGGTATTGACGGGCTTACTTCTAGTATTGGACTGATAGCTAGTTTGGTCATTTTTGCGGTTAGTCTGTCTTGGGATGTAGCTGGCTCTAGCACTTCTTTTTTATCATTAGCTTTAGCTGGCTCTATCTTTGGTTTTTTGATTTTTAATTGGCATCCAGCCAAAATATTTTTAGGTGAAGGAGGTAGCACCTTAATAGGTTTTTCCTTAGGGGTTTTATCTATTATCTCTGGTTCCAAAATTGCCACAGCGCTACTAGTCATGGGGTTACCAGTTTTAGATATTTTTTGGGTGATTGTCAGGCGTATCAAGCAAGGTAAGGCCTTTTGGCAAGGTGATAAGGAGCATCTACATTTTAGAATGCTGAGAGCTGGTTTTTCTCAAAAACAAATTGTTCTTTTTTTGGGTTTAGTATCTTTGTCTTTTGGAGTAGTATCTATTTTTTTTACTACCAAGATAAAAATTAGCGCTCTCTTGATAATTTTTGTTTTAATGTTTGTACTCAGCTCTTGGCTCAATTATCGTTTAAAAGAAAAACATGAAGAAACATAAATTTACAATATTTTTGTTGATTGTAGTGCTAGCTCTATTGGGTCTAGCTTATTATAGTTTTTTGACTTATCAGCAGACGACGGTTAGTATCAATGGTTTTGTGTTTAAGACGGATGTTGTTAAAAATGCCAAAGAATTAGAGCGGGGTTTATCTGGTCAAGAGACTCTAGCTGATGATCAGGCGATGTTATTTATTTTTCCAGATAAAAATAAGCGTGTTTTTTGGATGAAAGAAATGAATTTTAATATTGATCTTTTATGGATAGATGGCGATAAGGTCATTGCTTATGAAAAAAATATGCCAGCCCCAGATAAAAATCAACTATTAGATGCTTTAGTAAAATATAATTCACCGTCAGCAGTTGATAAAGTTTTGGAAATAAAAGCCGGCTTAATTGATGTTTTAGGTATAAAAGTAGGCGATATAATAAAATTTAATATTTAGTTTAGCTCAATTTATTTAAAATAATAAATATATGACCAAAGAACGCTTCCAGGAAATAAAGGCTAATATAAAACAAAATTTTAGTATAGAAGATAATTACGAAGAAGATTTAGAACCAGGTATAGCAGAACTAATAGAATTTATCGGTCCCCAAGGCAGAACGCTCTTACGATTTGTTACTAAACCAAAATTATTGGATAAAAAAACCAGTTTTTCCAATCGAGCTGGTTCTGACGTCAAGGTAGATTATGTTTATTCTGAAGAGGAAACAGTTTCTTATTTGGAAGTTTATAATTGGTCAGAAGACAAAGATGATTGGATAAAGCTAGACGTCGAAGCTTCATTTTAGTTATAATAGAGATATGTTTAAAAATAGACAAAAAATAATTTTTAAAAGTGATAATCAAACGAAAAATATTTTGTTTTTAGTGTTGGTATTTATTGCTATAGGTTTGGTAAGTATATTTTTTACGCACCAAGCTCCTCAGTCAGACGTTTCAAGAATTTTAGTATCTCAGGAGAATTATGTAAATTACATCAAACCATGGATGAATAGTGTCTATTTAGATCAATCGGTAGCCAATATAACAGTTATAAAAAATAATTTTCTCAATTTTCAAGGGGCTGATCAATCAATCGGGCCAGCTCATATTGCTTTATTTTTGGCCTTAGATGCTTGGGAAAAGTTTTTGCTGACTGGTGATGATAACAATAAACAGCAAGCTATCAGACATTTCTCTTCAGCAGCTGATTTATTGCCAGAGCTTAGTTTAGAAATAAAAAATTTAGCTAATATTTTAAAAAGACAAAATGTTTAAATATTTCAGCATATTTATTAGCCCACTTTTATTATTGTTTGGTTTTTGGTCTTTATTTTATAGCCAAAAAAGCATACATTATTGGTTGCTCGGGCTAGCTATAGTGGTTATTTTACTATCGGGGCGTATTTTGGCCAGAAATAAGTTTTGGAAGTTTAAGGTTTTATGGCTTAATTTGATTTTAGTTTATATTTCTCAGTTATTATTTATATTATTATTAATTTCCGGAGGAGCTAGGTATGTCTTATCTTTTATTTTAGCTTTATCATGGTTGCTTATCTGGTGGTTGATGGCTAAATATTTTGAGAACATAGATAGTAGTATAGTCAGTAGTAATTATTTGGCAGTGAATAAATTTTTTTATTATCTAGGTTTTTGGTTTTTATCTACTAGTCTATATTCCTTAGTCATATTTTTACATTTTCCAATATTTTATGCTGGCCTGATAATGTTAGGAGCGACATTTTTTTGGTCATTAGACATTATCAGAAGTCGAGATGATCTTAATTGGCCTTATTTGCTCTTTACTTTATTTTTACTTAGTCAAATACTAACAGTAGTTTATTTATTACCGCTTAGTTTTTATGTGGCTGGCACTATTGCAACTTTATGGTTTTTCTTTATAATAGATAGTACAGCCAATACTTTAAAATCATTCAAATTGTATTTAAGCTTGTTTTTATTGAGCATTTTGCTATTATTAATTACTTCTATAATATAATCAAATACCTGCTTATAAGGTAGGTAGGTGTGCATTCTTTATAAATCGTAGTCAATAACGGGGGCTAATAATTAAATTTCTAATGAGATGGAAGAAAAATATAAACATTTTGTCAGACCAACTACTCAAAGACCACCATCTATGTTTAATTTGACTATTTGGACTATTTTAGTAGGATTAGTGGCTGGATTCGGAGGCTATTTATTGGCCAATTATATATTACCATCTAGTAGCGCTAACTATTTTAATATCAATAACCCCGATCGTGAAATTAAAGTAGCTATAGAACAGCCTTTGGTCAATATTGGTGAGAAAAATCAAAAAAGCGTGGCTGGTATTTATAAACAACAAAAAGCCTTATCAGCTGTGGGGCAGGCTTTATTTTCTAAGGAAGATTTTTTAGGCTCGGCCGTGGTGGTGACTTCTGATGGCTGGTTGATGACCACTGACCAAGTAGCTGCTGATATTGGTCTAAGTGTCGTATTGGCAGATAAAATATATCAAGTAGAAAAGCTGACTAAAGATGAATTTAGTGGTTTAGTATTTTTGAAAATAAATGATAATTCTCTGCAGCCAGTTAATTTTCAATTGACAGATGATATAAAGATAGGGGAGAAGCTATTTACTAGCATAGATATCCCCAATGCTTATAATCATTATTTTGCTACTACTTATTTAAGTAACAACCATTATTCTCCTAGTAAATATTTATTTACAGATACTATAGATTATTATATCAAAATTTCAGACATCAATTTGGAACCAGCTTCCCCATATTTCAATCTAACTGGAGATTTACTTGGTTTATCATACAATGTGGAGGATGAAATATTACTTATTCCTTCAGAATATATAAAACAAGCAGTCAAGAATTTACTCAATAATACTGAGCGTTTTAAATTGGGTATTAGATATGTAGATATGGAAAATAATAGTGGTTTTGATCGTAAAGGTAGTTTGGTTTATAATCCGCAAACAGTGCCAGTAGTTTATAATTCTCCAGCTTATAAAGCGGGTATAAAACTTGGTGATCAGATAGTAGCTATAAATAATGATATTATATCCAATTATAGAAGCCTGACTTCAATTTTACAAAATTATAGGCCAGGTGATGTGGTAATTATAAAAATTTTACGAGAAGGAATAGAACAAGATATAGAGATATCTCTTTAATGTAAAAAACATAAATTCCCCTAACCCCGCTTCATCCCTCTGCTTCGCTCGGGATTTCGCGGGGCAGGCAGGGGCTTATGTTTTTTTATTTAGTGCCAGTTTGATATGAGGGCTAAATTTTTTGTTGTTTATTTTCCACTTGTCTACATATTGCCCAATACCTTGATTGTCCAATTGATTGGAGCGGCGAGTGGACTGCCGTGACCAGTCTACTAAAGAGACAAAGTTAATTTTATATCTTCCTTTGACGACAATATATTTTATTTGTTCTTCTTTAATGGCTTGGCGAATAGTTTTACTAGATACACCAAAGAGGCGGGCAGCCTCTGACACAGATACTCGGATGACATTATCATTTTTAAGCATATACTTGTGGATAATATAAAATATTATAAATAAAGTATACATTATTCTAGACTTTATTACAATATTGTGGATAAATATATTTATTTTATAGATAAAAAAAGACTTAAAAAATAGCTAATTTTAGCCTATTTTTCTCTTTACATAAATTTTAAAAAGTGTTATAATCTCTAAGATTACAATCAATAAAAATCTTTATCAATAATAAAGAAATAACTAATACAGTAATGAATATCGATATATTAGCTAATATTAGCTAATATATTAACTAGACTTTAAACCCAATCGCGCGCTTATTTTAGTGTAATATTTTGGGTCTTTTTTCCGTCTATATATATGCAAAGTATAAAAAGTAATTTACAAGAAAGAATAGCTTTTTTAAAGCTTAGATCAGGAGATTCTGACGCTTTTGCCTTTTTTTATGATAAGTATGTAAAAAGTATTTATCGTTTCGTCTATATAAAGGTTGGTAACAAACAAGTAGCTGAAGATTTGACCCAAGATATATTTTTGAAAATTTGGCAACATTTGGTAGACAAAAAGAATGTTAGAAGTTTTCAAGCTTTCATATTCCGTATAGCTAGAAACACAGTCGTAGATCACTATCGTAGTACTAAACAAGAGTTGCCACTGGATTATGTATCAGAGTCAGTAGAGATTATAGAGGAGACAGTGATAATGGCTGATAAAAATATAGATGCCACTATACTACTTAAAGAAATAACTAAGCTAAGATCAGAATATCAAGAAGTATTGTTACTAAGGTATGTTGAGGATATGTCTATTGATGATATAGCTCAAGTAATGGATAAAGACAAAAATAATATTAGGGTCACTATTCATAGAGCCTTGGCTAAATTAAAAGCCATCACCAAAGGTAAATAATAATCGCGAAATAAACTCATGAGTTTAATAAAAAACATTTCTCACATCAAGCATCTGGATAGTGTCCAGCCAGATAGAAGATGGAGAAATACAGCTAAATACGATTTGCTAGAGGAGATCTCATCTCAAAATAGATTGATGCAAGCCTATAAACTATCTAATAATCAAAAGATAGATCTTTTTGTTATGCGTTTTATCAATCGTCTAGCTCCATCAATGGCTAAACTTATGACAGTGTTTTTGGTCTTTACGATGTTTTTTGGTGTTAATATTGCTGCTCAAGCCTCTGCTCCAGGAGATGATTTGTGGCCAGTCAAAAGAGCTATTGAAGAAGGTGAAGTATTAGTGGCTTTCAGTCCAGTTGCGAAAGCAGAAATTCATATTGAACATGTTGGTAAAAGATTAAAAGAAATTGATAAGATTTTACAAAAGCCAACTAACACCGAGACTAAAGTCAAAAAAGATAAGGCCATAAAACAAGCTATTAGTCATTTGGAAAAAGATGTGACTTCAGTTGATTCGGCTCTGAAGATTGTCAAAGAAGAAAAGAGTCCAATGGAAGTAGTAGAGCTAGTCAAGAAAGTAACAGATGCTACTAAAGGAGTAGATAATAAATTAGCAGAAAAAAAAGTAGAAGCTCAAAATACTAATGATAAAGAACTTGGTAAAGCAATAGATAGTGCTAAAGTTTTAAATAAACAGGTCAAAAAAGCCGCCGTAGAAGTAGCTATAGAAGTGCACGAGGAGTTGCAAAAGATAGCAGAAGATAAAGCAGTCTTAGATGCTAGCATCACTGACGGGGCAAGGACGAATATTGATAATACTGGGTCTTTAGAAACTGGTACAGTTGATATAGTAGACTCAGGAGCAGTGGAAGAAGTAAGCCCAGAGGAAGTAGAAGCTATTGGTAATTTAGTCAAAGAAATATTAGCTTCAGAAATTAGTGATTTGTCAGAAGAAGTCAAAGACGTCAAGCAAAAAGTAGAAATAGTAAATGAAGAAGCTTTAAAGACTATTAAGCATGAGGCTTTGGGTGAAGAAAATACAGAAAAAATTATTACTGCTGAGCTAGATGAATTTGATGTCATTAAAAAAGAAAGTTCTCAGGAAAGTGAAGTAGTATTGGAAGAAGCTAAAGTGTTGCTAGATAATGGAATGTTTAAAGATGTTTTTAATAAAGTATCTGAGGCTAACGAAAAATATGAAAAAGCAGAAGTTACTTTGAAGAAAATAGAAGAGGTCATTGAAGTGAAACAAGAAATTGAAAATCAAAATCCAACTATTATAGAAACACCAAATAATTTCAAGACGCCATCTTCTCCTAGTGCTTATCTTAATGCTAGCGACCAAAATATTATTAGAGCTTCAGCCATTGATATAAGTGGTCAAGAAGCCAAAGAGCTAGAAACTTTAGTAGAATAAGCCAATTTAATTTGTAGTTTAATAATTAACGCGTCTTGGTTGTTTAATCAAATAGCTAAGGCCAATATACAAACTTCTATCGCGACGTGCTGATCTAGTCAATCAGGAGGCATTAGACAAGATAGGTTGAGGGTATTTAGCTTTTATTCCCATGCGTAAAAAGAATAAGAGCTATTATCCCTAACTTATCGCCTTAATCGCGCGCGAATTAGGGTTTAGTTTATAGCTTGCTATAGAGGGCTATAAACAAATTCTTATTATCAGGCCCTGCCTGATAATAAGATCTTAATCAACGTTCCTAGATAATTCATTTTTTCAGACGGATTGGTAAACCTATTAATTTAGTTGACCAGAAAGGTCGGCATGGCAATGCCGTGGGCGCTAAATCTAGTAGTTTTAGCCTCTGTAAGACAGAGACGTTTGCTAATTAGCTGATGAGATAGTATTTAGAGAACTTTTAAAATCGAACAAATGAGTTTAATAAAAAGACTTTTTGTGTTTTCCTTGGTACTTACCACTGTCCTATGGTCATTTGGTGGCCTAAAGGTTAATGCAGCTGGTAACTACGGAGCAGGATCACTTCTTGCTTTACAGGGACAAAGCGGAGCTGCTGTCTATTACATTGGTTCAGATGGTAAAAAATATGTTTTCCCTGATGGAAAAACTTATGCTACCTGGTATGCCAATTTTAACGATGTTGTTAGAGTTAGCGTAACTGAACTAGATATGTATCCTGATGGTGGTGCCGTTACTTATCGTGCTGGTACAAAATTAATCAAACACGAAAATACAGCCAAAATTTATGCTGTGGGCAATGGTGGAACTATCCACTGGGTTCCTAGCGAAGCAATCGCTGTAGCTTTATATGGTGCAACTTGGTATACAAAAGTCATGGATGTAATTCCTGGCTATTTTTCATCAAGCTACACTTTAGGAGCTGATTTATCTGACAAATACCCAAGTGGAACTTTGTTACAAATGGGTGAAAATATGTACGTTGTAGATGGTACATCTGTCAGACCATTTGCTGATGCTGATGCTTTTGAAGCCAACAATTTTGTCTATGCCAACTTAATCGAAGTTACTAGCATTGCTGGTTATTCCACAGGTGAATCTGTCACTGGTGAGGAAGTTGCTTTATCCGGCTTTATGGCCGCTGAAGAAGACGATACAGTAGTGGTAGATGGAAACTTAACAGTTTCTCTATACCAAACTCCAGAGGCTATGAATATGCCAGAGTTGTCATCAAATGATTTCTTAGGATTAAAACTAGCTGCTGGTTCTTCAGCTGTTAGTGTAGAATCATTGACTTTGACCTCTTATGGTCTAGGTGATTCTGAAAATGTTGATGATGTTACTATTTACCAAAATGGTGTCAAAGTTGGTACTTCCAAGAATGTCAACTCAGACAGAAAAGCTGTATTTAACTTTTCTACCCCAATCGAAATTGCTGCCAACAGCTCAGTTATGTTGACAGTAAAAGCTACTATTGCTGCCGCTGCAGTTGCTAGCGAAACCTATGGTTTAGGTATTGCTTCAGCTAGTGACATAGTCACTGGTGGAACTGTTGGTGGTTCTTTCCCAGTCATGGGTAACTTAATGACAGATGTAGCAGCTAATATTGGAACTGTTGTTTTGTCAGGCGTTCAAAATTCTGATAACGTAGCAGTAAATTTTGGTGAAGACAATGTCTTGTTAGCAGAATTTACTTTGACTACTGGTTCAAATGAACCATTGCTATGGGAAACTGCCAGATTTAGAAATGGTGGTACCAACAACGCTGATGTTTTAGACAACTTAAGAATTGAAGTTGACGGTGACATTGTCGCTGAAGGTGCTTCATTGGTTGATAAATACATCAACTTTGATATGGGCAGTTTATTACTTGATAAGAGTAAAGCTGTTAATGTAGAAGTATATGGTGATATTGGTGTTGCTAGTGTAAATAACACTATTGACCTATATATTGACAATGCTTCTGACTTTGTATTTATGGGTCAAACCTATGGATACGGAGTACAAATTACTAGCATTGCTACATTAGATGCAGCTGGTGATGGTATCCAAGCTCTTTTAGCTGCTGCTGATTTCACATTAGATATGGACAAAGCTGCTACTCCTTCCAAGGATGTAAAAGCTGGTGATGATAATGTAGTATTAGCTACAATGTCTTTCACATCAAATGGTGAAAATGCTACTATCAATGATATTAGTAACACTGGAACAGCTACTGCTGCTCAAATGGATTTCTATGTTGAAACTAATAGCTCTCAAGCCGCTGGTTTTGATGACGAGTTGTCCAATTTTGAGTTAAGAGATGTCTCTAATGGTATTTTATATGATATCACAGCTACAGCTTCTACAACTTTCAAAGGTTGGGCCTTAGCTATGACTGATGAAATAGCATTGACAGCTGGTGTAACCAAGACTTTTGAGTTGAGAGTAGATGTAGCTGGTACTGGGGATACTGATGCAGCTGATGATGCTGATACTTATAAAGTTTATCTAGAAAGTAGCGCTATGAATGTCACTGGTGATGATTCAGATGCTACTATCAGTGATATTACTCCAAGCTCTGTTTCAGGCACTACAGCCACTGTTAGAGATGGTTCACTTAAAGTAACAACAGTTGCTTTGACCAACAAGTCAGTAGTAGGTGGTGCTGGTTCTGTAACTCCAGTAGTGGTTTACAAAGCTGGTTTGGAAGTTGGCGATTCATCAGATTTGACTTTAACTTCTTATCAAGTTGATGTTACTAATGAATATCCTAACTTCACTGGTTTTGAAGATAGTAATGTAGCTCAATTAGATTTATATATCGTTGAAAATGGAGTATCTAGATTGTTGAAATCTACTTCAAATGATATTACTAATGATGGTTTAGCTACAGCTTATATCAACTTTACTAGCTTAAATACTACAAATAGAGTATTGAAGGCTGGTGTTGATGTTGAGTTGGAAGTAAGAGCATTATTTGCTTCAAGCTTCTCATCTACTACTACTGAGTACTTTGCTCTAGAGCAAGTAGACAACTCAGGACTTAACGTTGTAGTAAAAGATTCAGACAACACAGATGTTGATGAAACTATTGCTAATGGAGGCACAGATTCACGTGTAATGACATTGTCCTCTGCTGGTACTTTGAAAGCTGAAATTTTAACTACAGATACCAAAGCTAATGATGATATGTACATCTTAGCTGGTTCTGAATCAACTCATGGTAGATATTTAGCTGAATTGAAATTCACTACAGCTAATGAAGCTATTAAGTTGACGGATTTAGCTTTGCAAGAATATGGCGATAGTACTGGTGCTGATGTCAAAGTTGTAAAACTTTATGATTCAGCTGGTACAGTTGTAGCTTACAAGAGTCCAACAGCTGATGGTCATGTCCATTTTGAAGAAGGAGACTTCTTGAACAGCAAAAATGTATTAGCTGCTGATCAATCAACTTCATTCTTTGTTGGTGTATTGACCAAAACTATCAATGCTGATGGTGATGTTGAAGGTACTGCTACCTTTGATAATGGCATCCGATATGGTTTTGCTTCATCTGCTGCTTTGGCTGTATTTACAGACTTAGCTGTTGGTGATGCTGTTAAAGCTACTGGTGTTGATAGTGGTAGCGACATCTCATTGGTTGAAGATACCAATGGCGGTGCTGCTGAAGTTGGTGATTATACAATTTCTTCTACCAAATCAAAGACAGCTTCTACTACTGGTTCTATCTTGACTGTAATCACCAATGACATGGCTAATAGCACATTGTCTGGTGGTAACAACAAGATCATTGGTGAATACAAGTTTGTATTCAACAATGGTAATAACAGAACAGCTGCTAATACAGAATTAAAAGCTCAATTGAGACAGTTGATTTTGACTATTGCTACATCTTCCACCACAAACGTTACAGATGTACAAGTCTACATTGAAGGCGATGAGTCTAATAAGACAACCGCTGTCGATCCTCTTGTAGGTGTTGCAACTGTGGACCTTACAACTTTACTTACTGATACCAATTTGGTTGATGGAACAGTTACCTTAGTTGTAATTGGTGACTTAGCTGTAGTTGGTGCTGATCAATATGTCCAGACCGAAATTGCTAGTTTAACCACTGACTTTACCTACAATGGTAACAATGGTACTTCAGGCGCTAACTGGGTAAATGCTAGATTAGATGGCATTTCTCAAGTAACTGGAGCTACTCTATCTAACTAAGATTGAGTAAGAACTAGAGACGATTAATTTCGTCAAAAAAACACCCTCCCCTTTGGGGGAGGGTGTTTTGATTTATTTATAGCTATTTGCTATAGTATAGGCACTAAATAGCTAACTTATTAATCAATATGGTCTTAGAACACAAGTTAAAAAAGATAAATCTGGTTCTAGCATTGTTTATAATGTTTAGTCCACTAATAGCTCATTATGAGTATATTTTTCCTTATATTTATTTGAAAAATATTGTTTTTAGATCCCTAGTTCTTTTGGGGATATTTTTTGTGGCTTGGTATACTTTACACAAGGACAAAATCAGTGTTAAGAAATATCTAATATTTTTGGCTTTTATAGTTTTTTTGCTAGTGCAAATACTAGCTACTATCTTTGGTGTAAATGTGATTAATAGCACTTTGGGAAATTTTGAGAGAATGGACGGCTTATTAAATTTAATATCACTAGCTTTATATTTTTTATTTTTGATAAATACTTTCAAAAGCACCAAAGATTGGTTATGGATATTTAGGGCCTCTATTATAGCCTCTCTACTGGTTGTTGCTTATGAACTTTTTGGTCGCTGGGGTTGGATAGGTGATACGCCTATTCCTCATAAATCTGGCACTATTGGTACTACTTTGTATTTTGGTTCTTATTTGATGTTTAATGTATTTTTTGCTTTATTGGCCTATTACATAGATAGACATAGATATTGGAAAATATTTTATTTGTTAAGCATAATTCTGGAAGTAGTTTTTATTTTTATTAATGCTTCTCGTTCTTCTATGATTGGTTTAGTAGCGGGCATGGGTTTGCTACTAGTATTTATGTTTTTTAGGGTTAATAAAAAATTAAAAATATTATTTATTAGCTTGATTATTATTTTCCTATCTTTAGTGGGACTGGTGATAGCTCAGAGAAATAGTGCTTGGGTGCAAAATATTTATTTTTTAGAGCGTTTGACCAATATTTCTAGAGATGATTTTTCTACTAATAATAGATTATTGACTTGGCAGGTATCACTAAAGGCTTTTTATGATAAGCCAATTTTAGGCTATGGTCCAGAAAATGCTGTCTATGCCGTGAGTAAGTATCATAATCCAGAAGTTTCAGAACAATGGTTTGATAGAGCCCATAATTTTGTGCTAGATCATTTGCTCAACGCTGGTATTTTAGGGCTTTTAAGTTTCTTGGCTATATTTGTTCTAGCCTTTAAAGCTTCTTGGCACTATCTTAAAAAACATTATTTTTTAGCAGCTACTTTGATGGCTACTTTAGTGGCTTATCTCATTAGTAATTTATTTACTTTTGATTCTTTGGTTACTTGGTTGCCACTAGTGCTCATCTTGGCTTTTATAGATTTTTTGGCTATTCAAGATAAGGAAGTTAAACAAATAGAATTGCCACTGTGGCTGAGAAAAAGTAAAAAAATAATATTGGTAATTATCCTTATATTATTTTCTACTTATGCTTACTTTATGATTATTAGACCGACTCAGGCCAATAAATTGGGCATTAGAGCGGTTAGATCTATATATACTCAGACAAGTAATATGGATAAGAGTTTGGAAAAATTCCAGCAAGCTTTTGATTATAATACTTATGGTAATGGTGAGATTGCTAGAGCGCTAGCCGATATAGCTAAATTGAAAATAGCTTCTGAAGATGTGACTGTTAGTGATAAAGAAAAAATTGTTTTGGAGTTGGAAAGAGAAGTTTTGTTTATTTTGGAGCGTGATCCTATCAATGTCCGTATGAGGATGATGTTGGCTGATATTTATCTTGATATAGCTGAGTTTGATATTTCTTATGCCGATAAAGCTATCGAAATAGTAGAGCCTGGCTTTGCTGATTCTCCAAATAGATTGGAGCTTCATGCTATCATGGCTAGGGCTTATCTGACTAAAAATGATTTAGGTAAAGCTTTGGAATATTTGGAGCAGTCTCTAGCTATTTATGATGGTCGGGAACAAGATTATCTAAATGTGTTTTATTTACTCTACAAACACAACGATATAGAAAAAATGGACTCTTATATGACTAAATATTTGGCTAGATTTGATAATATTAGTGTAGAAAATTATAATATTATAGCTCGTTATTATATCAATATGTTGGCCGGACAAAAATTATTGGACAGCGGTATTTGTCAGCGTTTGATTGAGCTACAGCCAGAGGTCATTGGGCACCGAACAGTATTGTTGGATGCTTACAATAGTGCTGGCTTAAAAGCAGAGGCTTTAGAATATATAGCTAGTATGTCTGCTATAAATCCTGAATGGCCTGATAAACTTCAAAAATATTGGAAGCTAATACAAGATTAATAAATTATGAACACCATTGATAAGTATTTAGACAAAGTATTAAAAATAATTATAGCCAGTATATTTTTCTTGCCTTTTGTAATTAGCGCTGATTTTTATTTCCCTTTTATCACGCCTAGAAATTTTTTGTTTAGAATTATAGTTACTATAGTAGTAGCTTTATATTTGTATTTATTTTTTAGAAATAAACAAAAATATACTTTTGGTAAAAATAAACTAGTGCTAGCTTATGTAGCTTTGGTGTTTATCATGACCTTGGCTAGTTTACTAGGAGGCGATTTTCGCTATAGTTTTTGGAGCAACTACGAGCGGATGGATGGTTTATTAAGTTTGTATTATTTAGTAGCATTACTTTTAGTAATATTGGGCGTTTATAGACGGAAAAAAGCTTGGTTGGATTTACTGAGGATATCGGTCTGGTCATCACTCTTAATGGCTATTATGGCTATTAGTCAGCATTGGGATATAAATTTGTTTATGGAGTCATCAGGTGGGGAGAGGGTATCTGGCACCTTAGGCAATGCGGCTTATTTGGCAGCTTATGCTTTGTTTAATTTATTTTTTGCTTTGTATTTATTTTTTAATGATAAAGATAGGCGACCAAAATTGGAATTATGGTTTTTTTATGTTTTGGATATTTTACTTATTGTATTTGAATTATTTGGGCGAGGTAAAGGAATCTTAGCTGAATTATTGGCTGATATTAGAATATTTTTATTGTTTGTAATACCGCAGATATTTATTATATTAAATTATTATTTTTATAATACCAAAAAAACTATTAAATATAGTTTATCAGCTTATTTTATTTTGATAGCCTTGTTGAATTTTTTGGCTTTGTTTAATACTCAAACTAGAGGAGTGCTAGTCGGCTTATTTGTAGCGGCTCTCTTAGTAGCAATATTTTTATTGTTTAGTAAATATATAAATAAAAAATTTAAATATTTCATTTTAAGTGCTTTAGTTTTGTTGATTTTATTTTGTGCTGGCATATTTGTTTTCAAAAATTCTAGTTTTATACAAGCCAATAATACCTTAAGAAGAGTAGCTAATATATCAGTTTCTGACGCTACCGCAGAAACTAGGCTACTGACTTGGCAGTTGAGTCTCAAAGGTTTTAAAGAAAAACCAATACTGGGTTGGGGGGAAGAAAAATTTTATGTAGTGTTTAATAAATATTTTCCAAATCAAATTTTTAAAGATACTGGTTCAAGAGTATGGTTTGATAGGCCACATAATGTATTTTTACAACAATTGGTTCATGGGGGTATTTTGGGTTTATTGGCTTATTTGGCAATTTTTCTCTTGGCTTTTAAGAATTTGTGGAGGCATTATAAGAAAACACACAATCCAATCACTATTAGTATTTTTGGTGGTTTACTAATAGCTTATCTAGTACAAAACTTTTTTGTTTTTGACAGCATAAATTCTTATATTCCACTTATAGTCTGTTTGGCGGTCAGTGTATTTTTGGCGGGGGATGCCAAGGGTGATAAAAAAACCAAAGGTTTTGTCGAAGGCTCAGAGCAAGAGCGTGGGAATAAAAATAATAGCAGAGCAAATAATACATTAGCTCTGGGAGCAGTATTATTAGTTTTGTTTTTGGGTTATATTTTGAATATTCCACAGCTCTTGACCAATCATAACTTTATCGTTCAATATGAAACTTTACGTAAAGGTATTAGCCAAGGTAAATATAAAAAAGCGGATACTGACAAATTATTGGAGATTATAGATAGCCAGTATTTTGGTAAATTTGAGCTTAGACAAGTCTATGCGGAGTTTGTACCGAGCCTCATAGCCGCTAAAGCTTTATCGCCTTTGGAAACAAAATATTTTATAGATACTGCTGAAGCCAAAATGCTTAAAAGCATAGATGAACAACCTGATAATGTGCGCCACCATAGCTTTTTATTAAATTTATATTTATATACCTCTACTTTAGATGCTTCTTATGCAGAAAAAGCTGTGGCTTTGATAGAAAACAAAGCTATCCCACTTAGTCCGACTCGTATTCAGTTGTATTATTCTCTGGGGCAAGCTTATATGAGTTTGGGTCAAAAAGATCAGGCAGTTACTAGTTTTTTAAAAGCCAAAGAATTAGCACCAAAAGTTTTTGATTCTTATTATAATTTGATTTATACCTACTTAAATATAGCTGACTATAATGCTGCTCAAGCTACTTTGGAAGAAATGCACAGCAATGTGCCTAATATCAGTAATAATAATTATGTGCGCTTGGCGGCTTTGTATAATTATTTTGGTAAGCAAGAGGAGCTAGATAAAATAATAAATGGTCCACAAAAATAGTATTTTAAAATAAAAAAGCTCTCCACTAAGGAGAGTTTTTTTGTTTAGAGAAATTAGGCAGTCATTATGAGTTTAACTTCTTTTTTGTTGATAATCTTTTTATTATCCAAAACTTTTATGAGGGTGTTTACTTTTTTGTCTTTTTTATCTACTGTGCCTAGCATATCTATTTTAAGGTCGCTTAGTTTATCATCTAGATAATCTTTGGTCACCATGGTAGATTCAATTTTATCAAAACGTTGATCAATCTTATCAAAACGCTCTTCTGTATGGTTAGCAAAATCATTGATAGCACTAGCTAATTTATCAATGTTAGTAGTATTTTGGCTTACTTTCACGTCTAAGTCTTGCAATTTTTTGTCTAAAACCTGCACTGTTTTGTCTAAACCTTGCACGGCTTGGAGTATTTTTTGATTTGATACGTTGCTTTTCTTCTTAAGCATAGTTTTATTAGTTAATTATTTAGGTCATTGTATTATACAATGGTGATTTTTAGCTGTCAATTTAGAATAATTTATTATAAATATTCTTAGTTTTTTCTAAAGTATTTTTAAGATCAAAATTTTCTTGGATATTTTGATAGTTTTTATTTATCATTTCAGGGCTACAATGAATTATGTTTTTGATAGCTTCAGCTAGAGCTAGAGGATTAGCTGCTTCAACTAATAGCCCAGTAACTCGGTCTGCAATAATTTCTGGCACGCCGCCAACCCGAGTAGCTACTATAGGTATTTTGGCCAGTCCTGCTTCTAAGAGAGTATAGGGCAGACCTTCTTTGACAGAGGGAAGTATAAAAGCCTCAAAAGCTAGCAGATATTTATAAGCATCATCTTTAGCTCCTAAGAGTTGAAAATATTTATCTAAATTATTTTCCTTTATTTGTTGTTTAATTTTATTCTGCTCCGGTCCATCACCAATCAGTACAAATTGATATTCATCTAAAATAGGAGATTTACTTTCAGCAAGTATTTTGACAGCTTCAACTAAATAATTATAGCCTTTGCTTTGATAAAAACTGGCAATAGTGCCAAAATATTTCTTACTGCTGTCTAATTTTAATTTTTCCAAGGCACTTTGCCGGTCATAAAATTTGTAATTATCTATATCAATACCATTGTGTATGGTAATTAGTTTTTCTTCATAAGTAATTTTATTGGCAATAGCACTTTGTCTATCAGCTTCAGAGACAGTAATAATCAGATGTTCAATGCTAGTTGAAATTATTTCAGATAATTTGTATATTTTTTTTCGGAGTTTTGATAGAGGCTCATTGAAGACAAAACCATGGGCAGTGTACACTAAGCGTAGTTTGGTGTTCATCGGATTAGCGCTATACATACGAGCGGCTAAAGATCCTAATAATCCTACTTTGGAGCTATTAAGATGAACTAAATCATAATGACCAGCATTGTATATTCTGAGAATTTCCATGATAGCTAAATAATCTCTACCCAAATCTATTTGTCTACCTAGGTAGGGGACGGCAATAGATTTTATTTTGAGCTCCTCTAAGATTTGAAAAAATTTAGGGTCTTTATTTTTTTCTTCGCCATAAGCTACATGGACTTCATTAGCTCTAGAAAAATATTTGGCTAGCTCCAAGACATATTTTTGGGCTCCTCCCCATTTACTTTGAGTGACAATATAGAGTATTTTTTTGTTTTTAAACTCTTTTTTATCCTGTGTTGAGCTTGCCGAAGCATTATCTTTTTGGCTAATATTAGACATTTGTTTAATTGATTTATTTACTAAATACTGGTATAATTTTATAGTATTTACAGGGCTAAAGCAAGTTTTTAATAGAGAAATATTTTAAGATGAAAATAGTTATTGCTACAGGGGTATATAAAATTGGTGGTCCAGCCACTTATACGCGTTTGATGACAGAATATTTATCTTCTCAGAATATTAAGGTAGAGGTCTTAAGTTTTGATGAGGTTAAAAAATTTCCTAAAGTCATTAGGCATTTTATTTTTTTTATAAAAATATTTATTAAATTATTCAAAACAGATTTAGTCTTTGCTCAGGATCCAGTCAGCGTTGGTTTGCCGAGTTTATTGGCCGCCAAAATTCTTAGAAAAAAAATAATTATTCGTTTTGTCGGTGATTATGCTTGGGAACAATCTGTCCAGCGATTTTCTGTCAAAGATGGCATTGACGCTTTCCAAAATAATAAATATGGATTCAAAGTAGAATTTTTACGCCGCATTCAAATATTTGTTTTAAATCATGTAGATAAAATTATTACTCCTAGTGTTTATTTTGGCGAAGTGGCCAAAAAATGGCTGAAAGACAAAAATAAAGTAAAACCAATCTACAATGGCATTGATACTAATTTGCCGATTTTAAATAAGCTTGAGGCTAGAAAAAAATTGTCTTTAAAAAATGAAGACATAATTTTATTTACAGCGGGTAGATTAGTGCCTTGGAAAGGTATTGATGTTTTGATAGATATTATGCCGGACTTATTGAAAAAAGATAATAGGTATAGACTGATGATTGTTGGGGACGGTCCAGAGGAAGAAAAATTAAAAAAACAAATTAAAGATTTGCAATTAAAAAAAGTAGTATACTTCAAGGGGCGTTTGAGTAGAGAAGATTTACTTTTAAATTTACAGGCGGCAGATATTTTTATTTTAAATACAGGTTTTGAAAGTTTTTCTTTTCAAGTATTAGAGGCTATGTATTATAATGTTCCAGTTATTACTACTAATATTTGTAATTTGCCAGAAATAATAAAAAATAATCAAGAAGGTATCTTAGTTGATTATAATAATAAAACACAAATTATAGCCGCTATAGAAAAATTGTTAGCTGATAGTAGTTTTAGAGATAGTATAATAAAAAATGCCAAACAGAGGGCAGAGTATTTCTCTATTCAAAAAACTATGGATAATTTATTGGAGCTTTTAAAAAGCCTAGAGTCATAAATTTATAAGGGGATGAAAGTCATAAACTTAAGTTTAGATAATAAAATACTAGATAAAAACTCAGCGGTGGCTCAGAGAGCTATTTCTTATGGCGCTTTATTAGATGAATATTTGATTGTTTTAGTCGGTAAAAATCAAAATGTTAATTTGTCTGCCAAAACAAAAGTAGTTGCTATGGCAGCTACTAATAAATTTTTTACTTTATTTAAAATTTATAAATATCTGCTAGCTAAATTGTCGGTTAATAAATATGATATTATTACTATTCAAGATACTTATTATCTAGCCTTTTTGGGGTTATTTTTAGGCAAAAAATTTCATATCAAAGTAGAACTACAAGTCCATGGCTTTGAAAAATTATCTGGCTTAAGAAAATTTTTAGCTAAATATAATCTCAAGAGAGCTGACACCATCAGAGTAGTCAGTCAAAGATTAAAAGATAAAATTGTTAGTGAATTTTCTGTGGAGGCAAAAAAGCTTTATATAGTGCCAGTAGCTATAGATAAAGACCATTTGATAGCCTTACAAGATGGTTTTAATTTGAAAGAACAATATCCTAATAATTTTATTTTTTTGACAGTTTCTAGACTAGTACCGATAAAAAATATTGCTATGCAAATCAGAGCTTTGTCTCAGATAAAAAATGATAATATAAAACTAGTCATTGTTGGTGAAGGGCCAGAAGAAAATAATTTGAAAAATTTGGTCAGCCAATTAGGCTTGTCTGATAAAGTAGAGTTCTCTGGTGCTTGGGTTGAACATTTAGCTAGTTATTATCAGAGTGCTGATTGTCTACTACTTAGTTCAAATAGTGAGGGTTACGGCATGGTAGTAGCCGAAGCAGTTTTGGCTGGCTTACCAGTAATAATGACAGAAGTAGGAGTAGCCGGCGAATTATTGGAAAATAATGTCAACGGTTTAGTGGTACCAGTAGCTGATGAGCAGTCTTTTACTCAGGCTATGATGAGGGTAATAGAAGAAGATAGTTTATTACAAAAATTTTCTGCTAATTCTATAGCCTTTAAAGATAAAATTTTAGACAAAGAGCAGTTAATAAATAAAGTAGTGGAGCATTGGCAGACAATATTATGAATGATAAAGCCAAAAAAATTTGCTACGTCTTACCCAATTTTGATCTAAATATAGATACACATTATTTTTATTTATATGATTTTATAAATGAAGTAGCCAAAGATTTAGAGCTTACACTGCTCATTGAAAAAAGCAATTCGGATATTAGTTTTTTTAAAAATGTTCATAAAATTTATCAACAAAAATTTTCATGGAAGCCACTGCGGGTAATAGAAAATTTTTTATTACTATTTTGGATTAGACTTGCTGGTGTTAAAAATTATTATATTCACTATTCATACATTTCAGCTATCAATGCAACTGTGATAGCTCGCTTATCAGGAGCCAGGACTTTTTATTGGAGCTGTGGCATGATGTGGCTTTTTGCTAGAGATAGAGCTTTGGAATTTATTTTAAAGTCAATTAATTATCTGGTAACTGGTGTAGAGACCTTAAAAGCTGGATATATAGAGCATTACAATATTACCCAAGACCGAATAAAGATAATGCCTAATTGGGTTGATTTGGCTAGATTTACTAACATTGATAGCACTAAGGTTTTGGAAAAATATAAATTAAATAGTAAAGGCTTATATATTCTTTTTGTCCATCGTCTAGCCAAGCGCAAAGGTGCTCACTATATAGCTCAGCTGGCTAAAGATAATCCAGAATATAAATTTTTAATAGCAGGTGATGGGCCGTATAAAGAAGATTTAGAAAAAGAAATAAAAGATTTAAATAATGTTATAATACTTGGCAAAGTACCCAATAAAGATATTCCCAGTTTAATGAAGATTTCCAAATTATTTTTTATGCCCTCAGAAGAAGAAGGTTTTCCCAGAGTACTTTTGGAAGCTATGGCAGCTGGTCTTCCTTATGTAGCATATGATATTGGTGGGGTCAGAGAAATAAGTAGTCCAGAGCAACAAAAATATATTGTTAGTGGAGTCAGTAATATGGATAGAGCCATTAAAAGTATTTTGAGTAGTGAGGAAGAATACAATAAATTGAAACAAGCAAATTTAGAGCAGGTCAAACAGTTTGATATCAAAATAGTTAAAGATAAATTTAGCAGATTATTTTCTTAATATGGGGGAGAAAAAAATAAAAATTGCGATTGTCATAAATAATATGATGATTGGTGGGGCACAGAGATTGATAGTTGATCAGTTTAGATATTTTGATAGAAATAAATTTGATTATTCATTATTGATATTATCCAAATTTTCAGGGCAAGCTGATTTTATGGACGAATTACCAAAGGATTTAAAGATTTATCAATTTGATTTTAAAAATTTTAGCAGTTTTAAAGAGTGGTTTAAATTATTTAAAATTTTACAAAAAATAAGACCACAGGTAGTAAGATCCAGTCTATTTATGTCCAATACTATTGTCAGAGTTTTTAAACCATTTTTGGGCTATCAGGTGATAATTACAGAAAATAATACGCATTACAATAAAAGTAAGTTTAAAATTTATTTGGACAAGCTACTAGCAATTTGGACATATAAAATAACTCCAGATTCTCAGACAGTGACTGATTTTACTATCAAGCAGGAAAAAATAAATCAAAATAAATTTTTGACTATTTACAACGGTGTGGATATTGAGGAAATAAAAAATTATCTAAGTCTTAGTCAGGAAAATAATTTAAAAAAAGAATTGGGTATAGCTCAAAACGGCAAGATAGTTTTAAATATCGCTAGACTAGTCAGACAAAAAAATCATAAATTACTAATAGAGTCTTTTGCTAAATTTTCTAAGCTACAGCCAGATTATAATTTGATAATAGTCGGTGATGGGACATTAATGCCAGATCTTAAAAAACAAGCCAAAGATTTGGGAGTGGAGAACAAAGTATTTTTCCCAGGCGCTAGCAAAGATTTATATCAGTATTATGCTATCAGCGATTTGTTTGTTATTAGCTCTACTCAAGAAGGATTTTGCCTGACTGCAGTAATGGCTTTGGCTTTTGGTATACCAGTAGTAGCTACCAAGGTAGCGGGACTGGTAGAATATATAAAAGATGATTATAATGGATTGCTAGCAACTTATAATTCAGATGAGCTGTCCCTTAAAATGTCCAAACTAGCTAGTTTGGAAATTGGGCAGAGAGAAATTTATAAAAAAAATTGCCAAGCTACAGCTGAAAACTTTGATATCAAAAAACACGCCAAAGCTTTTGAAGATTTATTTTTAGCTAGTTTAAATTAAAAAATATGTCCAAAGATTATAATATACAAGTAGATGCTGACAAGCACTATAAGAATAAAAAATATGATGACTTAGGAAGATTTATTTCTTATTATCATCAAATTGACGAAGCCAGAAAAATGTCTGTTGATAGCATATTGGAGATTGGTATTGGAGGCGGAGTGGTGGCTAATTATCTAAAGAGTATTGGCAAAGAGGTAAAAACTTGTGACTTTGACCAAAAAACAGGAGCAGATATTATCTCAGATATCAGAGATATCAATTCACCAGATAATTCTTTTGATTTGGTGATGGCTTGTCAGATACTAGAACATATTCCTTTTGAAGATTTTGCCAAAGGTTTGTCAGAAATTAGAAGAGTCAGTAAAAAATACGCCATTATATCTTTGCCTTATCGCTCTTCTTATTTTGAAATGATTATAAAATTTCCTTTTATCCGTACACTATTTAAAAAAGATTTCTTTGATTTTAGCATCAAGCGAGCTATCAGATTTCCGGGTTTTGACCAATCAGGCCAGCATTATTGGGAGATAGATCAAAAGCAATACAAGCTCAAAGACATCCGTACCAAGCTGGAAGAAAAATTTAAGATTTTAAATGAGTTTAGTCCGATTTTAAATAAATATCATTACTTTTTTATATTAGAAGTTAAGAAATAAGATGTCAGAAAAAAAATTAGACAATCAATTTGTTAGAGAAGCTTACAATCAATCAATGGGAAATTATCCAGCTGGCTATCATCACTGGCGTTGGTTTCGGGAAGCAATATCACGCTATCATTACAAACAGAGTAAGCGTAGTTTTTTGTATGCTCTAAAAGGTTCCCATTTTGATAAAGCTTTGGAAATAGGCGGTGGCGATGGTGAGTGGACCAAAATACTTTTGTCTTATGTTGGGCAGATAGATTTTTATGATATCTCTGAAGAAATGATGAAACAAGCCAAAAATCGTTTGGCTGATAAACAAAATATAAATTTCTTTTTGGGAGATTTTTTGGAAAATGATTTGTCTGATTATAGCTATGATTTTATTTTATCTTTTCGTTCTTTTGAGTATTTTGATGATAAAGAAAAGTTTTTTCAAGAAACAAAGAGATTACTCAAAAGTGGAGGGAAAATGATTATGGTTAGCAAAAGTCCACATTATGATTGGAAAAAATATTATCAAAGTAAAAAACTTCATTCAGGCATTTTGCCTATACAAGAGATAATAAAAATGTTTGCCAGTCATGATTTTGAAATAGAGTTGGTCAAACCAGCTATTGTTGGCAAAAAGTTGAGCTGGCCACTGATGCGGTTTTTGTTTGATATTTTTCACCGTAGTAATTATTTATTCAAATTTAATATCTTACCACTTTTTATTTTACAATATATTTCGGAGAGTTTTATTATTAAGGTAGTCAAAAAATAATTATGCTCCTAGAATTATATGGACTGCCGGGTAGCGGTAAGTCAACACTAGCCAAACGCTTGGCAGAGATAGACAGCTCAAAATTTGTAGTAGTCAATTTTTCCAATAAATTGTCTAGATATTTTTATTTATTGCTTTATATAATAAATCATCCTGTAAATTTTTATCAATGGATAATGTTTTTATTACAAAATAAAAAATTGTTTATTTATAAATTGCATTTGTTATTTTTATCTCTGGCCAAGATGCAAAAAGCCAGCTTTATAAAAAATAAGCAGGCCTTAGTAGATGAAGGATTATTACAAAGAGTTTTGACTATTTCGGATAATTTGGTAGATGATAAGTCATTGGATAAATTATTAAAATATTTAGTCAGTCCAGTCCATTTGATTATTATGGAGGGTGGTGTTTTTCATCGTTTTATAACAGACGAGCAGAAAGATAATAGCCCTAGATTAAAATTGGGGCAAGATTATTTTGTAGCCTGGCAAAATATGCTAGAGAAAAATAATAATATTATAAAAAGATATTTAGCCGATAAAAAAAATTTAAAGGTAGCTATATATAATAAAGAATCTATTAAGGCAGAGGATATTGTCTCTGGCATTTAATTTTTGGGTAAATAAAGAAGCGCCTCACGGGTGGACTGATGTCCCGCCGCGAGGCGCCCAAGACGATTCATACAACATCGCCGCTGTCTTCATATCGTACGCCATCGCTATCGAGGCGTACCTCAATGCTGGTGTCAAACACGCTGCAGAGGGTTTGGCACAACTCTACGACTTCTTGGCGATGCATTTCGCCGTTGAATTCAAAGACCCAGTGGTCTTCGGTAGCACTTCGCCGGCTGTTCTCGAACCAGATGACACCGATGAGCAGGTGCATGTGTTGTCCCAGCAGCAGACGCAGCAGGCCCCGGCGAGGCTTCTTGGTGGGGTTCCATTTGAGAATCCCCAGTGAATCTTCGGGTGACAGGGGAGCTTTGAGTTTACTCCCGCCACATGATGCCAACTCCCAGCCTTGGTTCTTGAGCCATCGCCCAACTCGGATCGAGATGTGGACATCTGACACCTTAACTTCAGGAGTGTTCACGTCTAACCTCACTTGCTAGGGGTGTACATTCATTGCCGCACTACTTTTGTAGTAGTCTTGACCTTGTGTCAGGCCAGACCGCGTCGCAGCTTGGCTGCGAAGTCCTTGGCGTAGTCTTCCTTGACCTGGAAGTCGGCCTGAGCTTCCGGCAGCAGACAGCGGAACTGTCCGATCACGTGCTGCTCCAAGTAGCTCAGCGACTCTTCCACGGTCTTGCCCATCGCCGCCCCACTGGCGAAGGTCTTGACGATCCAGAAGGTCTCGCCACCCTCCAAGAGGTGGGCATCGTGGACGATGTCGCCTTCGATGGTCAGGATGTCGTCGGGATTGGTGTCCTTCTGAGAATCCCAGGCAGTCCGGACAATGCGAGCAATGTCGCCCTCGCACACCTGCTGCGAACGCAGGAAAGTGATGGTGGCTTCTTCGCCGCCGGGCAGATGAATAACGCCATGGAAGTACAGCGCGACCCGGATCAGCTTCAGACTGGCCTCAGGGTAGTTCCGGGTCAGTTTCACGGAGATGTCCCAGATGCGGTCGATGTGGCACATGTTGTGCATCACGTCTTTGGCTTCGTAGTAGGGAGCTACGAAGTTGGAGACAGAGGAGAGCTTGAGTTTATCCATCGTGTGGCCTTTCGGTTGGGGTACATAGGGCGGACTATATATAATAGCATATATGTTAGTTTTTGTCAATAAGAATCAATAATAACATATTTGACTTTTAAGGCTCTAAATGGTATGGTTTTTTAAGTAATTTATGCAAATTTTACGCAATATTAAAGCAATTATTCGTAGTATTTTGGCCTGGATTATCTATGGTTTATCTTTTTTAGTACCCAAAGATAAAAAGCTATGGATTGTCATGGGTTGGCGAAAAAATAAGCAAGGAGAGCTATTTGGTGATAATGCTAAGTATTTTTTTCTATATGCTTCACAAAATCTCAAAGATATTAAAGTAATTTGGCTTGGACAAGATAATAGAATATGTCAGAGACTCAAAGAGCATAATTACCTAGCTTATAATCTTAATAGTTTAAAAGGTATTTGGGCATCTATGCGAGCCGGCTATACTATAGTTGATGCTAATATTCGTCTAGAAAATTGGCAGTATAGTGGTGGTTCTAGATTAGTGCAACTCTGGCATGGTAAGTCACTGAAAAAAATGGGGCATAATAGTCCTTACGCTATGGGTAAATACAGAAAATTTTTAGCCCCAAATTTATTTCGCAAATTTTATCTATTAACAGCGGCTTCTAAGTTTTTGGGAGATTTTAATGTCTCAGGTTTTAGAATGAAGTCAGAAGATTTATTGGTCAGTGGTCTGCCCCGCTATGATATTTTATTTTCTGATATTAAAGATTCCGATATAGATGTAGATAAAGATTTTGAAGAAAAATTAAAAGAGTTAAAAGCCAAAAATTATAATAAGATAATTTTTTATGCGCCGACTTTTCGTCCAGATGGTAGCAATCCTTTAGCTGGTGCCGACTTAGTAGCTTTGGATAAAGTTTTAGAGCAGCAAAATGATTATTGTCTGGTGTCACTTCATCCCAAGTTTGCCACCAAAGATTGGCAACCAGATGAAAAATTTCATAATTTGGAATTTGTAAATACTGGTTCGGATTTATATCCTTTGATGAAATATTTTGATTTACTAATTACTGATTATTCATCTTTAGCTTTGGATTTTCTATTAGTCAAAGTACCAGCTATATTATATATTTATGATTTAGAATCTTTTAAAGCCGGTATGGGTCTACACAAAGAAATAGTAGAAGCTACGCCAGGTCCTAGAGTAGCGACTTTTCCAGATTTGTTAGAGGTGCTAAAAGGTGATAGCTATATTTGGTCTAGTGAACATGATAAAGCTAGGGATTTATTTTTTTCTTATCAAGATGCTCATTCAGCCAAGAGAATAGCTGATGAACTGATCAGTGTAATGGATGTATCTGGACAAACTATAGCAGAGAGCAAAAAATTTTTAACAGCTAAATAATATAATTATGTCCAAAATAAAAATATTAATTACTGACAATATAGATCAAACAGGCGTAGATATGATGGAGGCCGAAGGCTATGAAGTAAGGCAAGAACAAAAATTGTCCAATGATGCTCTGCTACTCATAATTAAAGACTATGATGCTATTATTTGTCGTAGTTCTACCAAAATTGGAGTCGATATTATAGAGGCGGCTAAAAATCTTAAATGTATAGCCATTACTTCTACTGGTTGGGATACTATTGATATAGATAAAGCCAATGAGAAAAACATTGCTGTTTTTGGCCAGCCAGTTGGAGCGCCAGATGAAGATGTCACTAGAAAAGGCAGTTTTACACCTACAGCTGAACATACCATGCTTTTGATGCTAGCGGCAGCTGGAGACTTTTATAATATTTCCCACAAAATGAAACAAGGAAATTTTGCCAAGTTTGGTTTTGCTGGTACAGAACTTTTAGATAAAACTTTGGGTATTGTTGGTTTTGGTCGTATTGGTCAACTGGTAGCCAAGCGGGCCAAGGCTTTTGAAATGAATATTATAGCTTACAACAGAGATAGTGAAAATAAATTTGTCAATCTTGATTTTCCAGTAGAGTTTGTAGCTTTAGATGAGCTTTGTCAGAGGTCAGATTTTATAACTGTTCATATGCCAAAAACGTCAGAAACAGTAAATTTGATTGCTAAAAAACAATTGGCATTAATGAAAAAAGAAGCCATAATAATAAATACAGCTAGAGGTGGTATTATCAATGAGGAAGATTTGTTAGAGGCTTTAAAAAATAATAAAATCAGAGGAGCGGCTTTGGATGTTTTTGTCAGTGAGGGTGAAAATCTTAATATGGATTTAATATCACTACCAAATGTTTTGGCTACGCCTCATATCGCTGGAGTCAGTCAAGAAGGCCAGAAGCGTCGTTCAATTGCTACGGCTGAAAATGTTATTGGTTTTTTTAGATCAGGTAATATTAAAAATTTGATTAATAATTATAAAAAATCTTAATCATGAAAGCAGTTATTATTGCTGGTGGACAAGGAAAACGTTTGTTGCCATTAACTTTAGAAAAACCAAAGTGTCTGGTAGAGGTACATAACAAGCCGATACTAGATTATCAATTAGCAGTTTTAAAAAATTGTGGTATTAAAGATATTGCTATAATAACTGGTTACAAAAGTGATATGATAGAAAATCATGTGAGGGATATGGGCATAGATGTTACTATTATAGAAAATAAAGATTATGCCACTACCAATAATGCTTATGGTATTTGGACAGCTCGTGATTATGTAGCTGACAGTAGAGACGGATTTTTACTCATTAATTCCGATCTTATTTTCTCTACTGAGATGTTAAAGTTTTTGATAGAGCATCAAGAAGCAGACACTATTGTTATAGAAAAAACTTCCAATCCAGAAAGTGATATGGTCAAGATAAAAATGGAAGGTGATAATATTGTCCAGATGAGTAAAGATATTCCACCAGAAGAGACTGTTGGCGAAGCAGTTGGGCCAGTAAAGTTTTCAGCTGAGGGGGGTAAAAGATTTATGGATTTTATTGGTAGCTTTATTGCCAAAGGCGAACTCAATCATTGGTTTTTTTATATGTTGGGAGATTATTCACGTGATAATCATTTTGCTGGTATTGATAATCCAGACTATGTCTGGGCAGAAATTGATACACCAGAGGATTTAGATTTGGCTCATCAGCTGATTGCTAAAGATTTTAAATAATAATGAGTGAGAATAAAGAAAATATTATATCCATTCTTAATGATTTGTTAGAAGCAGATTTAGCTTTGTGGTTAGAAAAATTGCCAGATCATCAGGAGTTTCTTGTTAGTCATATTGATAAGAACAAACAATTATTTACTAGCAAAATAAAACAATTACAGACGGAATATGGGAATGATGAGCCTTATATTTTGGTACAAAAAAAAATCGCTGATTTGGAAAAAGAGTTAGCTGATTATTTTCAAGATAAACAATTGCATAATTTTGACCAACAAAAAGAGATTTTAGATTGGGCGCTAGAAGCTTGCCCAAGTGATTTAAAGCTTGGACATTTTATCAAAGAGGATTCAGCTAGGCATATTTTGATGCAAAATCCACCTCAGAGTTTAATGAAATTTTGGCAACTAGAGGCAGTAGAAGATTTATTTGTCAAAATGTCGGCTTTGCATATTATTACTATTTCTCGCTATACAGAATTGCCTAAGTGGCAAGAGATTTATAAACAACTATTAGCAAAATGTACAGCTAATGATTTTGAGATAAGAGAGTTGTCTTATATAATAATTGATTATCTAAAATATAAAGATATTTTGAGAAATTCTGGTCAGCCTAATAAGCCTTGGCGGCTGAGCCACAATAAAGTGACTGGCGATATTATTTGTTTTACAGTGGATAATCCAGAAGTTTTTAAAACGCCATTTTTACAATATTTATCAGTTTTTATCCATTATTTTTTTGAGACAGCTTATGCTGGTAAGTATTACCAATTGGTATCTAATAAATCTGGAGAAACTTTGGGTCAAGCTGTACTTGATTCTTTTACCAATCATTCTGGCAAATTTGATTTTTTCAATCCAAATGTTTATTCGGAAACAGTCTATTGGGAAGAGGCTATTAAATTATTAGCCGAAAAGTTAAATATTCATCATTTACATTTTTTTGCGGATACTGTTTGTTGTGGCAATTTTTATGAGACTGAGCAAGGTAAGAAATTTATTTCATTAAATATAGTTGATCATATCTGGGAAGCCAATTTATCAGGTGGGCCATTCTATTATCATTTTCAGGAAGCTTTTTGGAAAAATATTTTTCAAAAAATTATCAAATTGTCAGATGAAGATTTCAAAAAAGAGATACTAGAGAATTTACATATGAAAGACCTAGATTTCACTGATTATATTATCAATAAAAATTACAAAAAATAATCATATGCCTAAAGTCATCATCATGACTAGTGACATGTCGATGCTACCACCAGTAGTGGCTAAGGCAGTGTCTTCTCAATACGGACATCATAGATTTGTTTGGTTTGAAGATGTTTTAAATTATATTAGTAATTATTTTGTTAATATCTTTGGTGATGATTATCAGTCTTTGCTTTTAACTTCTACTTTGGTTGGAGCCAAAGAAGCACTAGATTTTGATAATTTTAAAGTAAAAGATATTTCTTACTCCTTAGGGGTTGATGATAGTAGTTTTGATGATAAAAGTGTTGATGCTTATATTATTGCTCCAGAAGGTTCTCTAATGGGCATAGCTGGCACAGCGATAGTAGTGATTAGAAAAGATGCAATTCCTAAATTGAAAACTAACGTAGACAAATTGCCATACAAACCATATCTTTTGGATATAGTAAATGCTTATAATGTTTGGGAGAAAAAACAAACTACGCCTTATTCACCAAATATTAGCGCAGTAGTAGCTCTAGCGGCGGCTTTACAGTTTACTTTGGACCATGGAGGATTGGCTAAAAATGTAGAGCGTCATATCAAAATAGCCTCTTTTATTAGAAATTATTTGGGGAGAAATAATTTTGATATTATAGACGCCTCACTTACTAATGCTTTTACTGTTTGTAAAGTGCCTAAAAATATCAAAGCGGATGATTTAGTGGAGTCTTTGGCTCAGGAAAATATTTTTGTAGATTTACTTGATGAGCAGACTATTAAGATTGGACATTTTGGCTATATCAGTTATCAGTCTTTAGATATTTTTATCAAGGCTTTAGATAAAATTTTACAAACTAGCACAGATTTATCATGGCAGGAAATAAAAGAATATGCTTTTGATGAATCATCCAAGGATCCAGAGATTATTTTAAACTCGGCAACTGAAAAATTATTAACCCCAGGGCCAACATATTTTAATCCAGAGATTTTTGATGTCATGGAGAATTATACTTATTATAAATCAAAAAAATTTATAAAAGATTTTTTAGAACTTAGTGACAGATTGAGTGTCTGGATGGGAGCTCACAATCCCACTTTGACTTTATCTGGGCCTAGTACTGGCTTGATGGAGGCAGCTATTAGTAATTTGACTAGAGCTGGCGATAGAGGTCTGATAATATCACATGGTAAATTTGGTGATAGATGGACAGAAATTTGCCAAGCCAAAAATAGAGATTATTTAATTTTAAAAGTAGCAGATGAAGATTGGGGTCAAGCTTTCTCGGCTAAAGAGATAGATGATTTTATAGCCAAGCAAGATAAACAAATAGATTTTATTTGTTTTCAGCAAAATGAAACTAGTAGTGGCGTAGCCTATAATCAGAAACAGATTGAGGAAATCAGTAAAGTAGTTCGTCGACATAATTCAAATATTATAATCATCATGGATTTTGTCAGTGGATCTTTTGCTCACGACATAAATTTTGATGAGGTAGACATTGATGCGGCTATTATTGGTTCTCAAAAAGGTTTAGGTATTTCTTCAGGCGTAGCTTTTTTAAACATCAGTGACCGAGCTATTAGACGTTTGTTAGATTTAATAGAATACAGTGGTAGCCTATCAGATTTGATAAAAGAAGAAACACTTGATAAATATTTAGACTTTTTTGAAAAAAAACAGCAAGTTCATTATTTGAATATTTTGCGATTATTAACTGATTTACATAAAAAAAATATTACAGACATGCCAAATGTTTTTCATATTTATTCCGCTTTAAAGTCTTTAGATTCGATGGATAAATTAGGGGGTAGAGATTATTTTATAAATCGCCACGCCAAATTAGCCAAAAAAACTAGAGACTACGTTGAAAATAAATTGGGTCTAAAAATATTAGGAGATAAAGATTATTTATCAAACTCAGTTAGTCTGGTTTTATTTCCTGAAAATATTGATGCTGTAAAGATAAAAAAAACACTGAAAGAGCAATATGGTTTTTCAGTGGCTGGCGCTCAAAGTGATTATTGGAAATCAAAATTTATTCGAGTAGGGCATTTGGGCTATGTGGATGAAAAAACTATAGACGATTTTTTGCAGTCGCTGGCCAAAGTTTTAAAGGATTATAAGTAATAAAATAAAAATTGTAGCCTAAGCTACAATTTTTTTGCTGATAGTTTTTTTCCAGAGAATGAATCTAAAAATTATAGATAGTAGCATACTAATTAATTTGGACAAAATTACACCACTTATTCCATAATTATATCCTAGATAGAGCATCAGTATAATGAGAGAAATATTTTGTAGCCAGGTATTTTTTTGTATTATATCAATCATTTTTTGTGAACGCAGTAGTGAAGCCAAGACAGAGGATACTGATTGCAGTAGTATCATAACAGAAAACATGATAGAAAAAGGAGTAGAGGAAATATATTGAGGGACAAAATATTTAAAGAAAAATGGAGCCAAAATTATATAAATAACTGTTAGTATTGATCCTAAAGCAGCCGTTAGCACTAGTTTACTAGTTAGCGTTTTATCCAGCTCTTGGGCTGATCTTTGTGATAATTTAGGTAGACTCAAAGGCACTATATTTTTGACTATTTGTTTTACCTGACTGACTGGGGTGACAGCCATAAAATATATAGCTAGTTGAACTGGCCCCAAATATAGGTAGACCAATAATTTGTCTATTTGAGCACTCAAAGTATTAACTGATTCGGCTACAGTTAGTGATAGGCCATATTTTTTTACTGGTTCATTTTTTATTTTGTCATCAGGAATTTCTTTTGTGGTTAGCCAAGAAACAATGTAGCGTAAAATTAAGAGAGTAACAAAATATACAATTATGATGATTATTATATTTTTGCTAATTAGTAGAGCAAAAAATATTAACAGGGAGTGTATAATTTTAATTATTGAATTTCTAGTAGCAATTTTTTTGAAAAGTTGTTTGCCATTTAAGGTAGCGGCATAAAGAGTCAGACCTTCAGTCAGTGGCACCAATATAGCCACGATTAAAAAAATTATAGCAAAGTCATTTTTATTAACTAGTAGGTAATAAATAGACATAACTATACTTATCAGAGAGGCTATCAGACCGTATCTTATTTTTGATAAGGTCAAATCTTTGAGGCTGATTTTTTCTCCTTTGGCCATAGCTTGAGTAACAGCGGTGTTTATACCAGGCAGAGTAAAGATGCTGATTAAAGCGGCTACAGATAGTATATATTTATAATCTCCATATAATTCTTTGGGCAGTAAATTGGCAAAAGCAATAGACATCAAGAAAGCTAAAATAGCAGCAATCCCTTGATCAAAAGTCAGCCAAAAACCTCCTTTGGCCAAATAAACCATATCAGTTTTGGTGTATTTTTCACTTCGGCGAAGTAGTCTGTAGGCTATATTTTTAAACATAATATTCTTTGTACCAAGTTACAAATTTTTTAATACCAGCTTCAATAGAAGTCTGAGGTTTAAAATTTAATTTGGCTTTTGATTTTTCTATATCAGCGAAAGTTTCAGCAACATCGCCAGCTTGTATATCTAGCATTTCTTTTTTGGCGATTTTGCCAATATTTTTTTCTATTGTTTCAATAAAATAATTTAGTTCAACTGAGCGATTATTTCCTAAATTAAATATCTCATAAGGATAAGAGTGGTAAAGAGCTGATAGAATACCAGCTACTATGTCATCTATATAGGTGAAGTCTCTTTTCATTTTACCATGGTTGAAGATTTTTATCGCTTTATCTTCCAAAATGGCTTTAGTAAATAGAAATAAAGCCATATCTGGGCGTCCATAAGGACCATAAACAGTGAAAAATCTCAGTCCAGTGCAATTCATGCCAAAGAGGTGATGATAGCTGTGAGCTATGAGCTCATTGGCTTTTTTTGTGGCGGCATAAAGAGAAATTGGTTGGTCAACATTGTCTTTGACGGAAAAGGGAATTTTATGATTATAGCCATAAACAGAGCTTGATGAAGCATAAATAAAATCTTTAATCTTATGATTTTTAGCTTCTTCAATCAAATTAGTAAAGCCGACTATATTTGATTGTATGTAGATATGAGGATTAGTAATAGAGTAGCGGACACCAGCTTGAGCAGCTAGATGGCAAACTTTACTTATTTTTGGATTTTCAGCCAATATTTTTTTGACAAAATTCAAATTTTTAAGATCGCCTTTATAAAACTGGTAA
>Ga0172379_10000834_pt1 | contig 71112 bp, 76 predicted proteins | sample GrowelOW334metaG_FD_119756 | JGI IMG/M metagenome (GOLD analysis project Ga0172379, IMG submission 119756) | Groundwater microbial communities from an aquifer near a municipal landfill in Southern Ontario, Canada - Groundwater well OW334 metaG | ecosystem: Environmental > Aquatic > Deep...
ACAATATTTTTGCACGGAGTTCTGGTGTGATTGGGTTTGGCATATATTTATATGTTTCTATATATTAAAACTTAAAACACAGCGCTGGTCAACGCTGTGTCTATTATACAGGGGTCATGTCACTGGCAATATTAAAAATTTGTTCTGCTACAACAGGGATATTATTGAAATTTTCATTTTTCTTTGGTCTGAGGTGGTACGCATCCAAATTTACCGCGATCACATAATCCGCTCCCATTTTTCTCACCGTCTGTACCGGCACCGGTTCTACCAAACCACCATCTATCAATAGTGCGTCGTCTTTTTGAAATGGTTTAAAAATAATCGGAACGGAAATACTGGCGCGCACCGCTTGCGATACATCACCACTATCACAAACTAATTTTTCACCAGTACGCAAATCGGCACAAACAATATTTAGAGGAATTTTTAAATCGGCAAACGAAATATTATCTAGTTGATGACGCAACATTTTTTCTACTTTTTCTCCACTGATCATTCCGCCTTTAAAAGAAAAATCAAACAAAACTTCCGCCAACATTTTCCAATCCATAGACAAAGCAAAATCTTCCACTGATTGAATATTTTTTGTTTGGCAATACAATGCGCCAATAAGCGCGCCGATACTGGTACCGGCGATATAATCTATTTTAATACCTTTTTCTTCCAATACTTTTATTACGCCAATATGCGCCAACCCGCGCGCACCACCACTGCCTAGTGCTAAACCTATTTTTTTGTTTGTAAACATATTTATTTTTTTATTTTTACCGGCTGTGCCACTTCCCATATTATATTAAACATCGATCGCAAAATATTGGTTAAAATCGCACTTTCAATGATAGCAAGCATCTGATGTTTGCGCAACATCGCCACCACCACCTTATTTTCATAAATATTCAATTCGCCACCAAACTCCAACAGCCCTTTCGCCTGTTCGCGTGTAATCCAACGATAGACAGTATGGGGCGATCCGCGATAACTTTTGATCCACTCTCTGCCTTTGGGCGTGTCCAATATTAAAATACGTTCTTTGATCTTGCGTTTATTTCTTTCTCGGTTATATTTTTTCGCCCAATCCCAAAACTCCGGTTTGTTCCAACTTTCCACATCGAGCACCGCCAAAATTTCGGTCTTTGAATTTAAACTTTCTTCAAATAAATTCATCACTGCACGCGCGCCTTCCTGAAAACGAATCACCGGCTTGTCCTCTATTTTGTATAGAGACATCAAATCTGGCAAAAGTGTTTCGGCCTTCTCCATGCGATTTTCCCAAACATGTTTCTTGTTTTTTACATATTGTAAAAAATTACGCGGATTCTCGGCGACATATTTAATTTTTTTGCCGGCATCCTGCACGCGCGTCACCAACCCTTTCCAACCGAGTTTATCTAGAGTCAAATAACCCAAAGTACGGGCTACACCGGATTTTTTGGTTACTTCGGTCACTGTTGATGGACCTAATTCCAACAAAGCCAAATATATTTTGGCTTCATGTTCGTCTAAATCAAATTGTTTGAGTAATTCCTGCATATTTATTGAACATAGTATGTCATGGTTCTTATTTTCTGTCAAAAATATTTTACAAAATAGATACGTTCACACTTATTTTGGCTTGTTTTAGATAAAATATACATTTAATACAGTAAATTGATGTTGAAAATAAAATCATTTGTTATAGGATAGACACCAGGGTATGACGCCCGGAAGGCAAAAACAGTGGAAGACAAAACTCACACCGAAGTGCTCAAAGAGGGTTTTGGTCGGCCGATCAAAACCATCCGTCTTGAGCCAACAAAAATTAGGAACATCCACCAAGCTATAGAGCTTGGGAATTACGATGAGCGGGATGACGGTACGTTTATCACCTTCAAAGGGTGCGATGTTTCATTGTCACAAGTGATATACGTCACCCTCTACGAATTCCAAACCTGTTCCCACGACGAAGTGCTGTTGTGGGCACAGTATAAACGTGTTAGGGACTTTCTACTGCCCATAGAACCGAAACACTTGTTCGCTATCGGAATTCAGTATCCGACACTACAGTGTTTCGGGCTAATCGTAGAGCTTGGCGAGTGTCGCAACGGATACATCTTGTGTCTAGGATCCGAAGATTCCCGACATCGCACACTCTATCGCAGAAATCTGATCAGCAACTACTTCCTTCCGTGTTACTACGGCTTCATAGACCTGAAGCAGCCCTAGCCCCCCCCAACGCCTCACCCTGCGGCGTTTCACCAACTTCATGTTGGCTATGAAATAGCAGGGTCCCCTTTTGTGATTATCAATCGTTGGTAATTAAAAAAGAGGATAAAAAATAATTTTATGAAAAATAATAAACCAGGCACAATTTGGGGTAAAAAACATTACAACATTCGCAATGTTTCTAAATATCACCTAGAACCAGCCCCTTTCATAAGGGACGCGGTTAGATTTTTAAAAGAAAACGGTGTAAAAACCATTTTGGATGCTGGATGCGGACAAGGTAGAAATAGTTTATATTTAAAAAAACAAAATTTTGATGTGATATCTGTGGATGCTTCCAAGGAAGCATGTAAATTAACAAAACAATTATTTAAGAAAAATAATTTTAATTTTTTTCCAATCAATTCAGAGCTTCAAAGCATGCCAAAAATACAGTCAAACAGTGCGGATGCTATTATTTGCGTCACCGTTTTAACTCACATATTTGACCCGGAAATAGTATTGAAAGAATTTTATAGAATTTTAAAACCCGGTGGATTTTTGGTGGCAGATCTGGCAAACAATAAGGATTCAACCTTTCCCATCATATCTAAAACCGGCACACCTCTGGGGAAAAATGTTTTTTTGGAAAAAGGAACTAATGTAAAATATTTTGAAGATGTTGAAGATGTAAAAACGCTTTTTCATAGATTCAAAATTTTATCTTCACAAGATATCACTTTCGAGGAACCACCTCATCCTGGATCTAGACCATACAAACACAAACATTCTTCTTTTGTTATCACGGCAAAAAAATAATATTGGGGTTGGCCCGCAATTTTTTAATAACATTCCAAATCAAAACATAACCAATCGCCATAGAACAAAATAAAAAAATCAAAGGTATTTTTTGACTATGCAACCAGTCACTGGCAAAACCATAAATTATCGGACCAACAAAAACCGCCGCTTCTGAAACGATAGTGTATATTCCAAATTGAAAACCTGATTCGTGCCTATCGATTAAATTTGAATATTGCGCGCGCAAAAAAGATTGACTATTACCCACCGCCAACGCGCCAAAAATTATTAATAAAACCAAGCCGATCATACCGACATTAACAACCAAAAATAAAATTGCTATTCCCCAAAATAAAATTGTTAGACCTAATAATTTTAAAATGTCATATTTTTTTGCCAAGTAACCTCCATACCACGTCGCCGGAAAACCAATCAGTTGAACCAACAGCAAACACATACCGATTTTTAAAGTAGTAAACCCAAGCTCTTTGGATAAAAATATGCTGAAAAAAAGTAAAATAATCGTGATCCCCTCGCTGATTAACCAATAACCAAATAATAAAAGAAATTTTTGTTTTGTACTCAATAATTTTTTCTTTTGTTCAAGAGGTTGCTCGTTCATCTTTACTTCTTTTAAACCTCTGAGTGAATAGACAGAAAAAATAAGATAAAAAAACGCTGTGCTTAAAAATACCAATGGATCATAATCATCTCCGGTGAATTTCTGAAAAATAATTACCAAAACCAAGGCGATAATTCCACCGACATAACCAAAACCCCACGCAAACCCACTGTATTCAAAAGATTCTTCTTTTGTTGCCAAATAAGGCAAAATCGAATCGGACAAAGACAGACTTAAAATAAAAACGGACTGAGTGGCAATAAACAAATAATACACCCAACCCACAGTATAACCAACACTCAAAGCCACGGCCACCATACCAAAAAAAGAAAACAGGATTGACCACTTAAAAGCAGAAAATTTGCTTTTGCTATCTGAATATTTTCCTATTACAACCGATAAAGCAACACCAATAACTGTAGCGATGGCGTTGGCCACACCCCATGCACCAAGTGAATACCCGTTTTTGATTAAAATTGTGGAAAAAAATACCGGCAACAAAAAAGACGCATAGGTCAAAATATACCCAGAGTTCGCAAAGTCATAAAACGCCCATCGCCAAATTGACTTAGGAAAACTCATAAAAAATATTATTGTCAAAGGAAGTATAGCAAAACCATGTCATATTGACAAAAAGCCGATTTTATGCTATTATCCACAGTTAATTTGTGATTATTTTGATTATGCGTTTTATTGCTATTTTATCCTCAATTCTGCTTAGTTTGGCTATAGTTTCGCCTGTGGTGGCAAAAATCAGCCCACCGGAGGCGCCGACTAGCTTTACATACCAAAAAGTGTCAAAAGGCACATTGCTTCAATGGAAAAACCCCAAGCCCTCAAATGGCTATTCTTGCTATATATACCGATCAAACTCACCAAAACTCAAGGGCACAATGATTAAAAAATTGCCATGCAAAACCGGCAATATGCTTGATATTAGCGCAAAAAAGGCAAAGACTTATTATTACTCAGTACAAGCACAGAGCGGTAAACTATTGTCTAAATTAGTGAAGGCAAATAAATTAACTCTGGAAAAGACGACTGTTGTAAAACAAGAAACAGTCGTAATTAATGCTCAAAAGGTGACGCCACCGATAGTTGAACCGGTCAAAATTGCTGTGACTCAACCTGTTGCGTCCGTAGTTTCACCCCAACCGTCATATGGCGGAGGTGGCGGAGGTGGCGGATCAAGTCCTCAACCAGCACCGGCCCAAGTCGCCCAACCAGTAGTCGTCGCGCCTGTTGTATTGGTGGTGCCTATTCAAAATATTGAACCGACATCTACAATACCGACTACTACACCTGAAACAAACACCCCGCCGGTCGTAGTAATACCTCCAGTTATAATCACTGAAAAAACAATTTGCTCTTCTTCGTCTCAGAGCATAGTTTTGATTGTCGATCCTGATTTCAGCAATACAATACAAACAAAACTCACTCAATACGAAAATGATTTGTGCAAAGAATATAACGTAATAGAAAAAACTGAAAAATTTAATAGCCCGCTGGCACTACGTTCATATTTGCAAGATCTTTATGGCAAAACACAACTTGTCGGAGCGGTTTTTATTGGTGATTACCCACATGCTTATCAGTGGATTACGTTGAATTCTGCCAACCCAAATATAGCTTCAATGTCTGAGGAAGCTTTGAGCCTCCAATATTATGAAGATTTGGATGGTTCGTTTAAAAAATCTGAAAATTACAAATCTCTCGGAAACTATGAGTATTCTTTTGATATTCATGACGGTGAAGTTGATTGGGAAATATGGGTCGGAGTTTTACCTTATTACAAAGGTGATGTTACAGCTACCGCCGAAGCCCTTAATCGTTTCTTTGACAAAGATCATGTTTACAAAACAAGTGGATCCGGCATCCCGCGAGCTTTCGCTCAGATCAATGAGCACATGACTTTCGATCCAACAGATGATTCTAGTTTTACTCAACTTCTTCAAACATATCGCACAAATATTTATTCATGGACTCCATTTAGTGATTCATTTGCATCGCGTTTTTATGTAAATGGAAACGTGCCGGAAGATAATTCGATTGATACCGGCTATAAAGATCTAACAATTGGAGTTGCAGATTTTACCAGTATAGCTGCTCACGGATTTTATGGAGGCAGTGGCAAAACAGATATTAGTTGGGTAGAGAAAAATTCAATACAAACAATTTTTTATTGGAATGACGCTTGTGCGATCGGAAATCTTGATGTTAAAGATAATTTTTTGACTTCAGTATTATATAAAACAAACAGTGAAGTTTTGGTTGCAAAAGGCGCGACAAATAATTCAGGAGGTATGGGAAGTAATACAAACGGATTTTACGCACACAACATTGCCACCTCGCTAACAGCTGGAAAAAGTATCGGGCAAGCCGTGCTTGACCATGTCAATGTACCGCTGGCATATCCTTATGACCAAGATAGAGAATTTTTATTCACCACTTTCATACTGCTTGGTGATCCGACATTGAAATTGAGATAAAAAAATTCTCGACCAACTAAACTTTCCTAGCAATAAAATTCAAATAATTTTTTGTACTCGGTTTGAAAATCTCAAAGTAAATAATTTCAAATTTGTTTTGCTTCAACAGTTCTTCGATTTCTTCTTTTTTGTAAAAACTAAACCAACGAGGTGTGGAAATTTTGGTATTTTCTCGATACTCTTCTGTTTCACCTTCAATCATACCTAACCCAAATATCCCGTTGGGTTTCAATACTCTATAAATTTCCTGTATCGGTTTTATAATTTCAGCTTTTTTGACATGTAACAAAGACGTGTATGCCCAAACACCGTCAAACATATTTTCTGAAAAAGGCAAATTATTAAAATCACCAAGTACAGATTCAAAACCTTTTTCTAAACAAAATTTAATCATCGACTCTGAAGCGTCTAGACAAGTTACCGAGAGTCCTTTTTCTCGAAGAATGACCGCGTCCCTTCCCGGACCACTTCCTATGTCTAAAATATTTTTACCAACTAATCCAATAAACTTATCAAGGAATGTACGCGGAAATTTATCCCAAAAATCTACGGTTTGGTCATCGTAATTTTTCGCTGACAAATTGTAAGCATCTATAGTTTGCTGATCCATAAATATATTTAGCATGTATTGTATAAATACACTATCACTAATCTTAAGTTTTCACAAACAAAACTACCGCGTTGGATAATTGACAGAGACATTCCTTGTGATATACTATTATTAGTGATCATAATAACTTGTTGATGAATTATTAAAAATGTATATGTCTGAAGACAAAATTATAACAAAATTATTAGAACATGATGAAAAACTTTCTAACATGGTTACTGGTAGTGAATTTCAAAAATTTAAAAGCGAATTATTACAAGGACAAGATACAATGATTGGGATTTTAAAAAGACTTGATGAAGAAAGAATATTTACACATAAATGGGTAAAAGAAATAGAATATAAGGTTGAAGAAAACACAAAAGAACTTCAAAAATTAAAACTACAACTAAATATTGCCTAACAAATAAACTTCTCTGAAATTTTAAAGAGGACAAAAAAACACTCTTTTTACAAGAGTGTTTTTTGTATCAAAACTACTCTCGTCATGACTTTAAAACAATTAAAGTGATAACGAGATGGAGTAGCCTTGATTAGCACAACCCCAGAGCTCGCCGGCCGAGGCCGGAGGGGTTGGGGGTTGAGTGATAGGAGGGGTTACTCGAACAGGTCGAGGTCTGCCAGCTCGCGCACCTTGACCTGCGCGGGCTTCTCAGAGACCAGATACGCGTCATAGTTGCGGACGCGATTCTTGTCCTTCGAGAACAGCGTGACGAGCCACCACGCCTCGTCGCCGACCTGGATCGAACCGTTTGGGTTTATGGCGATCACCACGCCCTGCTTCTTGGCGTTGGTGAGCGAGAGCCTGGGGCCATCCTTGCAGATGATCCCAGAGATCTTCTCGGTTGGCACGACCGTCTCACCCTTCACGTTGGTGTAGGTGAGGTTGGTGGGCGGATCGAACGCCAGATCCGGTTCCGGCGTGAGAATCGGTTCTCCGTACTTCCCCGGAGAGGCCATGTAGTACTGGCGCTCCCCGTTCGGTCCGAGATTCATGATCATATACTGGCCGGGTTTCTTTCCGACCTCGACCGTCCACTGACATGTAGGGTTGGTGGAGCAAAGATCCCGCAAAAACTTCTTCAGCGCCGGCCGATTGTCTGAATCGACCAACGCGAATTGCTCATCAGGGCTAAGCTCGCGCCACGCCGCGATCATCGCGTCGAATGTTGGCTTCATGTACTTTTCCTTTTTCCACCCTTTTACGGGCAGTACTTCCAACCACATGGCCAGAAGGAAGAACGCGGGTACCCCGGTCTTCTTTTGAGCCTGCCAAACAGGACCAAAAGAAAACCGCGAGTATCACAAAAACAATAATATAAAATAACACAAATTAGACAATTAGTCAATATTTGGGGGGGGTGCCGCCTATTTAAAAGATTTTACTTGATTAAAAAATTAAATAAATACCCAGTGAATATAATTCCCAACCCGACAACAGAAGAAAAAATAATAATAAGTTTTGTTTTCATTATCTTTTTCAAAATCATAAACTCCGGCAAAGACAAAGCGGTTACCGCCATCATGAAAGATAGAACTGTGCCTATAGCCACACCTTTTTCTGTCAAAGCACTCACCAAAGGAATCACTCCGGCGGCGTTGGAATAAAGCGGTATGCCAATTAAAGTAGCCAGTGGCACCGCATACCATTTATCTGCCCCCGCATATTGTGCCAAAAAGTCCGCTGGAACGAAACCGTGTATCCAAGCACCCAAACCCACCCCAATAATAATATACAACCAAACTTTTTTAATTATACTTTGGGTGTAATTTTTGGCGTATCGCATTCTTTGTTGCCAACTAATTTTAGATGTAGTGTCGCCCAGCTTTTTTGTGTTTTGAGATAAATCCACCAGCAAATGTTCGACTGGCAAGCGACCGATCACCAATCCGGATATTACAGATATGACCAAACCACTGGTGACATACAACAACGCTATTTTCCAACCAAAAGCTCCGAGAAGTAATACTAGCGCGACTTCGTTAATCATCGGAGAGGCAACCAAAAAAGAAAAGGTCACCCCCAAAGGCACGCCCGCTTCAATAAAACCCAAAAACAGGGGGACGGCACTACAAGAACAAAACGGAGTGATAATCCCAAGTAAGGCGGCCAAAATATTACCAACGAATTTATGCTTGCGAGACAAAATTTGTTTAACTTTTTCTCTAGGCAAAAATGAACGCAAAACAGAAACTGCAAAAATAATAACCGCCAACAAAATAAAAATTTTGATGACATCAAAAATGAAAAAATTTATCGCCTCGCCGGCCAATGATTGCGAAGACAGATGAAAGACCGAAAAGGTGAGCCAGTCGGCTAATATTTTGATGGGGTAAAACATGACTGATATTTTATCACAACCTATGCAAGTTTACCATCAACCTATGCAAAAATATCTATATTTTAACAAAAACTTCCCTTTTACAAGAGAAGCTTCAGTTTGTCGGGGTGACAGGGCTTGAACCTGCGGCCTTCTGGTCCCAAACCAGACGCTCTACCAACTGAGCTACGCCCCGAATTAAATTGTTTCCAGCCTAGTGCCGGGAGTGAGGATCGGACTCACGACGCAAGGCTCTTCAGGCCTTCGCTCTACCACTGAGCTACCCCGGCAATTTTCCTTGTAGCTTAGTGGACCGACAGGGATTCGAACCCTGGACCCCCGCGTTGCAAACGCGGTGCTCTACCAGCTGAGCTACCGGCCCAAAAAACATTTGGAACAGAAATAATATACCAATTATTCACAAAAAAGTCAATGAGTGGTATAATTCTCTCATAAATTAACTTTATTTTATGTTTTATAAATATATTTCTCAACAAGAACTGATGTTTGTCATGCAGATACTTTTGGCTATAATCCTTGGGTCAATTCTGGGTATTCAGCGTGAACGCTGGGGAAAATGGGCCGGACCACGCACCTATGCTTTGGTCTGCGCGGGATCAGCTCTGTTTACATTGCTGTCTGTGAATTTTTTTCCATCTAGTCCGGCAATTATTGCCAGCGCGATAGTTAGTGGTATTGGTTTTTTGGGCGCAGGTACTATTTTACACAAAGAAAATCGAGTGGAGGGGCTCACGACCGCAGCGGGACTGTGGATGTCGGCGGCCATCGGCATGACGGTCGGTTTGGAAAGATATATTTTATCCATAATCACCACTCTGATTATATTATTACTTCTGATGATCAATGACAAATCTATAAAAGGAGAAATATAAAATTACCAACAAAAAAATCCAGATTAATTCTGGATTTTTTATTTTGTAAAATTATTGTTTTAAATAAAAATGTCCCAACCAAAATAACAAAAATACATACAACCAATCTATGTGTAAACGTTTCAAAAGATAAAAAATATATAATAATAAAATAAACGGATAACCGATTATCACCAATGGATTTTTCCAAAAACGACGATTGGCCAACACCAGCAAAGAGTGATCGTCACCATCGGACGGAATCGCGTGCAAACCGACAGCCACCCCGAAATACAACCAAACCCACGAATGCCAATCGGTGAGTACAAAATTAAATTTGGCAAAAGCAAACAAAGCAAACAATGAATTTATTATCAAAGGCCCAACGCTGATCAAAAAACCTTGAAAAAAATTATTTGGTTCCTCGTGCTCAACGAATCCGGCGGTACGCCCAAATTGAAACAGCCTAATGCGATACACTCTCACTCCGGCGGACAAACAAAACACCGCATGACCGAGTTCGTGCATCATCACTCCGGGTGCGGTTAGTAATTCATACAAATAATAAAGTAGTCGCATACTAAATACAAATTATTGCCAAAATAATCCACCATAACATTGCCAAATCATTTTTAAAATAAGGCACATCCACCAATCCGTGTGCAAAAAATATCAGCAGGCACATCAAAAGCGCCACACTCAAATATTTTTCTTGTCGATATTTTTTCAAAGATACTTTTATTGCCCATCCGTAAATTGCCATAAAAAATACCATGCCAAACAGCCCAATTTCCGACCAAAAATTTAATACAATATTGTGAGGAAAAAGTTGTGATTCAATTTTTTTAAAATCATTAACTGGTCGTTGTATTTTTTTAAAAAATTGGCTTATGCCGGCGCCAAAAACAAAGTTAGTCGGATTTTTGTTGAGATAGTTCCAAGTGTAACCCCACAGAGTTATGCGGTTTTGACCTGACTTATTTTGAAACAACAAGCTTTGCTGAACCGGCGTTACCAACCACGCCACCAAAATCCCGAGCAACACCAACAGACCGACGATTTTCTTATAGTCCAATAAAAACAGAGCCACCGCAACTGCAATTCCAACTGCAATCAACGCCCCCTCAGAAAAAGACAATACCAAAGCAATCAAAGCCAGCGCCAAAATAACAAAATAATATTTTTTTAATTTTAAATTTTTTAATCCATAAATAACCAATGGAATAATTGGCCCCAAATACAAACCAATGGCATTTGGTGAAGTGAAAAACGAAGTTACTCGGCCTTGCAAGTCGGATTTTATCAAGGGAGATAAAATTTGTTGACCGGTAATTTGTTGCAGTATTGCCACCACCGAAATACTGATTGTAGACAACGACAAAAACCAAATCAGATCATCTTTTTGTATTTCTTTACGACGACCGACCAACAATACAAAAAATAAAACGGGCTCCAAAAAATACGCCCGCCAAATACCGAGAGATTTTACAACCTCAGAAGAAATAAAAATTCCCAAAGTAGAAAAAGATAAAAACAAACACACCAGCCAAACTAAAATTTTATGCTCACCATAAAATTCTTTAATCTCATGTAAATCCTGCCTAAAATATTTTAAAATCCAAACCAAAAACAAAGCACCAAAGCTACATTCGAGCAATGTGCTTGGTAACAGGCCAATATTAAAACGAATAAAATAAAACGGCAAGAAAATTATCAACAATCCCGTTGCCGTTTTAAAATTCTTATGCGCTAACAGACAAAATAATATGACATACAATACCACTACCAACAACATCATAAATTTTAAATAAATTTAATTTGAATGAGGGTCTAATAGCGATAGTGGTCAGCCTTGTATGGACCGGAATCTTTTATTCCCAAATAATCCGCTTGTTGTTTGGTGAGTTTGGTAAGTTTCACCCCGATTTTTTCCAAATGCAATCGTGCCACTTCTTCATCCAAATATTTTGGCAAACGATAAACTCCCACTTCGTATTTATTTTTCCACAAATCCAATTGCGCCAATACCTGATTACTAAAACTATTACTCATCACAAAGCTTGGATGACCGGTAGCACAACCCAAATTCACCAATCGCCCTTCGGCCAACATATACAATTCTCTACCGCCAGGCAATACATATTTATCTACCTGTGGTTTGATATTTATTTTCTTCACACCTTTGGCTCTGTTCAAATTTTCCACTTCAATTTCATTGTCAAAGTGTCCAATGTTGCACACCACCGCCTGATCTTTCATTTTCAACAAATGTTCCAAGCGAATCACTCCCAAATTGCCAGTCGCGGTCACATAAATATCCCCTTCACCCAATGTTTCCTCGATAGTTTTCACTTCATATCCCTCCATAGAGGCTTGCAGGGCGCAGATTGGATCAATTTCAGTAATTATCACACGACAGCCCTGCCCTTTTAGCGCTTGGGCGCAACCTTTGCCTACATCACCATAACCACAAACCACCGCCACTTTACCACCAAGCATTACATCCATCGCGCGGTTCAAACCATCCACAATAGAATGGCGACAACCATAGATATTGTCGAATTTACTTTTGGTAACCGAATCGTTGACGTTGATAGCCGGAAACAACAACTTTCCTTCTTTAAAAATCTGGTACAAACGATGCACACCGGTAGTAGTTTCTTCGGAAACGCCTTTTACTTTTTTGGCCACACCAGTCCAACGTGTTTTACTTTTCGCGTATTCTTTTTTCAAAATTTCCATCAACTCGCGAAAGTCCTCACCTTCTTTGGAATAATTTTTGGTTAAAATTTTTGGATCTTTTTCCACTTCCACACCTTTGTGAATCATCATGGTAGCATCACCACCATCGTCCACGATCAAATCCGGTCCAGCGCCGTTTCCAAAATCCAAGGCGCGTTCGGTACACCACCAATATTCTTTGAGTGTTTCACCCTTCCACGCAAACACCGGCACGCCGGCTTTCGCAATGGCCGCGGCCGCCTGATCTTGGGTTGAAAAAATATTACAACTGGCCCAACGCACTTTTGCACCCAAAACCACGAGTGTTTCAATCAAAACCGCAGTCTGGATAGTCATGTGCAGAGAACCGGTAATATTTGCACCTTTCAACGGCTTTTTGATCGCGTATTTTTTGCGAATCGACATCAACCCCGGCATTTCTTTTTCCGCGATCTCGATTTCTTTCCTCCCCCACTCGGCCAAACTAATATCTTTTACTTTGTATTCTTGTTTCATATTTTTGTCATTCTCGCGAAAGCGGGAATCTAAATTATTATTAAAAATCCAATTTTTCTCCGAATGTTTTTTCATAACGTTCGCAGAATTCTTGTTTAGTAAATTTGTGTTCTTGTGTTCCGTAAGTCTCAATCGCATAACTGGCCGCTACCGCCCCAATCTGGGCGCACAATTTCCAATCAAAACCTTTTTCATAACCAACAAAAAACCCAGCGCGATAAGCATCACCCGCGCCAGTTGGATCATCAAAAGACATTGGCGGACAAACTCCCGCTGTTACTGTTTCACCGCCGGCTGTTTTTATGACTGATCCATTTTCTCCCAAAGTGGTAATCAAAACATTGGTGTTTTTCAAAATTTCTTCTTCATTCCAACCGGTACGCTCTTGCAAAAGTTTTATTTCATAATCATTTCCAATTACGAATTCCGACTGACTGATCATTTTCTTTAATTCAATTTCCGAAAAAGCAGTAATCTGTTGACCGGGATCAAAAATCGCCTTAACTCCCATTTCTTTACACTCTTTCAAATGTTGCATCATCACTTCCTTGTCGGTAGGAGAGATCAGAGCTAAATTAAATTTTTCTTTTACTAAATCCGCAATTTTTTTATCCTTGGCCAGCGACAAGGGACCGCCAAAAAAAGCTGTGATCTGGTTGTCGTCCGCGTCAGTGGTAATATATGCTGATGCCGTCACTCTTTTTTTGTCTGACAAAATATAATCGGTTTTTATACCAAAATCTTCCATATACTCCAAATAATCTCGTCCATCTTTGCCCAACACCGACAAAAGCAACGGTTCCCCTCCCAGCATCTTCATAGTAAAAGCAATATTTCCAGCTGTACCTCCCCAACTACGCTCCAGTTTATCTACCATAAAACAGACGTTCAGAATATGTATCTGCTCCGGCATGATATGATTTTTAAAACTATCCGGAAAATTCATGATGTGGTCATAAACCAACGAACCGGAAACTAAAATTGACATATATTTTACATTAAAAATACAAAGCCATTTTAACAGATAAGTTGGCTTTTGTCTAACTTTAATACAGCTCCGGTCGACGATCTAAAAACAGATCATTATACTCGTTCCATTTTTTATTTTTGGTATTTTCAGGATCTATGGTGATGGTTTTTATCACTTCGTTTTTTCCGGCTTTATATAAAACATTTCCACGGTTGTCCACCGCCTCACTATCGCCAAAAAATTTATTTCCACGCTCAACGCCGGTACGATTTACACAAAAAACAAATACACCGTTTTCTATCGCCCGCGCCCTCATCATAAAAAAACCATAATTAAATACGAAATTAGCCGGATTGATAAAAATTTGTGCTCCTTTCAAGGCCAAATTGCGCCAATATTCAGGAAACATATAATCATAACAAATACCCAAACCAATTTTTACCCCTTGCCACTCAAATAAAACCGGCGCGTTTTCTCCCGGCGCAAATTTTAATTTTTCCTCCAAAAAAAGATGCGTTTTTTGGTGTTTTGCAATCAAACCAGTTGGCCCAACCACTATTGCGGTATTAAAAATTTTATCTCCGCACTTTTCCGGCATCCCAACTACCAATACACTGCTATATTTTTGAGCTATTATTTTTAATTCCCCTACCGTTTCGCCAATTATCGGTTCAGCTAATTTTTCCAACTCATTCATATCCAACATATATCCGGTAGTCATCATTTCCGGAAAAATAATCATGTCGGACGTTGCCCCACTGACAACGTCCTCAATTTTATTCAGGTTATATTTTTTATCGCCCAATTTTGGAGCCAACTGTGCTATTGTAATTTTCATGTTTTTATTTTAATTCACCAACTACCTGTTCTACGTTTGAAATAATAGAATAATCACGCACTATCGCCACTACCTTATCTATATCGCGATAATATTCACGATCGTCAACTATTTTTGGACTGACTAATCGAATTGTACCATAAGCCACTTCACCTGCATCCGAAAATTTGAGTGGTTTGCGCCATTCATAGGCTTGTGCCGCCACCAAAAATTCCACAGCCAAAACAATTTGCGCATTTTTAATTATATCCATACATTTGCGCGCCGCCAACGTCCCCATACTCACGTGGTCTTCTTGATTGGCAGAAACCGGAATACTATCCACACTAGCCGGTGATGCCAAAATTTTATTTTCCGACACCAAGGCCGCTTGCGAATATTGCGCTATCATCAAACCGGAATTCAAACCTTTTCCTTCCACCAAAAAAGCCGGCAGACCACCACTCAAAGCCGGATCCAATAAATTATTTGTTCGACGTTCAGAAATATTGGCGATTTCACTCATAGCAATCCCCAAAAAATCCATTGCAAAAGCAATCGGCTCACCGTGGAAATTACCACCAGTCAAACACGCCTTATCCGCGGTTACATATAGTGGGTTATCCACGCAAGCATTAATTTCAATCATAATTTGTCGGCGTGTGTAATCCAAAACGTCACGACATGCTCCAACTACTTGTGGGGTACAACGCAAACTATACGCGCTCTGAACATTTATTTTCTTTTGTTTTAATATTTCACTGCCGGCCAGCAAGGTTCGTAAATTAGCCGCCGAATCATTTTGCCCTCTATACGGACGCAAAGCATGATAGCGCGCATCATAAGCCAACTCCACACAGTTCAGAGCATCGATCGACATGGATGCGGAAATTTCCGAATTACGAACCAACCGATCAGCCTCATAAATTGCAAAACAACCATAAGAGCTCATAAATTGTGTGCCGTTAATTAACGCCAACCCTTCGCGATACATCAATTTTACCGGCTCGATACCTGCTCTTTTCATAGCCTCACCACCTGACAACCGTTCACCCTTATACCACGCCTCACCTTCACCAAAAACCACCAGTCCCATTTGAGAAAGTGGAGCCAAATCTCCACTGGTACCCACCGATCCTTTTTCATAAATAACCGGCGTTACTTCTTTGTTGAGCATCGCAATCATAGTTTCCAAAATAATCGGCCTCACCCCGGAATACCCCTTGGCCAATACATTCGTCCGTAAAAGTATGGTGGCGCGACAAATTTCCAACGGCGCCGGATCACCGACAGCTGAAGCATGCGCGCGCACCATACGATAAGATAGCTCCACTGTTTGCTCCGGCGGTAAAACCACATTACCAAACGCACCAATGCCGGTATTAGTGCCATACATTATTTGTCCTTCGGCCATCATCTGATTTAAAGCATCCCAATTTTCCTGAACTTTTTTGACAACCGCAGAAGAAATTAAAACCTTGGCGCCATAACGAGCGACCGCGACCACTTTTTCCGGTGTTAAACCCTCTCCAGTTATTTCTACCGACTGAATTGTTTTTGCGTCTAACATAAATTTAAGTTAATGGATTAATAAAATTATTTAAAAATTAGTTTGGTGGGGGCGCTGTTTGTATAGCGGCGCGCCCCCGTCTCCGCTTTGATGTCAGTGACCTTGAATGCCACCGGCACAACCACAGCTCCTAAGGCCATCGCCGTCTATGGCGATTTCAACCTCACAGCGAAAACAACGACCCTGTTCCGACAAACGTTTCTCACGCTTATCGGAGCAAGACCTACATGTTGAGTCGCCATGTTCAATCTTGCCCGTGTTTGACCATGTGTTCGGAACCATTTGCTCACGAGGAAATTCCCCGTCACATTTACGACACCGGTAAAGATCTGCCATTCCCCTCTCCTCCTTGCTAATAAACAAAAAATCGCCATGTTAAGCGATTTTGCCTCGAACAACAAACCTGACCTAGGTGTGCTACCCAAGGCTTTGTTTATGGTTGGTAAATTTTGAGAAAGTTTTCTTTTTCATACTGTATCAATGTATTAACACATTAACACACTACCGATAATCTGTCAAACCAACCCTGTGGACAAAATAAACCCACTTTATTTAGTGGGCTTTTTTTTACCTTTCTTTAGCGCTATTTTGTATCCTCCCTCACCATACTCCAACCAGTGCGCCACACGAGTGATAGTGGTAGTACTGACGCCGGTTTTTTCAGCAATATCTCGATAGGAAACACCTTTGTTCAACATCTCGGCCACTTCCCAACGACCGGACAACTCTTCCAATTCCTCCAGCGTACACAAATCACGCAAAAAATTCTCTACATCTTTTTCAGATTTCAAACATAAAAATGCTTTGGCCAGTTTTTTTAATTTTGCGTTTCTCCAATTTGACATATTGCAATTATTTTAACAAATAAACCGGCTCTTGTCTATCGTCGCCCTTGCCAGAAACAGCATAAACATATATACTAAACCGACAATATTATGAAAAACAAAAAACAAATCATTCGCAGTCAAGTCTTACCCGGGCAAAGTCTAGGTCGCCAAACTGGCTTCCGCACTGCCAATTTAAACCCAATTTTGGCTAAAAATTTAACCAAGGGGTTGTATACCTGTACTGTTGGGTGGCAAAACAAAACATATTCCGGTCTGTTGTTTTACGGCCACAACTCGCTAAGCCAAGAAGATTGCCTGGAGGTTCATATTTTGAATTTTTCTCAAGATCTTTATGGGCAAGAAATAGAGGTAACCACAAAACAATTCCTACGTCCTGAAATGAAATTCCAAAATCTAGAAGAGTTAAAAAAACAACTCGAACGGGATTTAGATCAGAATAAGCTGGATTTACAAACCTAGCATTGACAAAAACCAAAAAAAATGTTAACATAGCCACGCTCTCAATTTAATAGATACTTTTAAATACACTATGCCAAATAAACAAAATGCAAAAAAGGCTTTGCGTCAAGCAATAAAACGCGCGGTTTTGAATAAAAATCGTAAAGAAGCTTTCAAAAAAGCTATCAAAATTACTACCAAATCCACTTCTTTGGAAGAAGCCAAAAAATTGGCTATCAACGCCCAACAAGCTCTGGACAAGGCAGTAAAACACGGCACTATCAAAAAGAATACTGCCGCTCGCAAACTTTCTCGCTTGATGAAAAAAGTAAACAAGCTTGGAAAAAAATAATCAAAACACTTCAACAAAAAACTCTCGCTAAAACGAGAGTTTTTTAATAATTATTTTTTAATTTTTACCGATAAACAAATCCAGCATTAACCCCAGATCAGCCTGCCCGGTTTTTGCTTTAAAATCCATATTCAACAACTGATCATATATTTTGACCATCTGTTGTTTGTTATATTTCTTAACCAATGACAAGTTTTTCTTCACCACAAATGGATGCAGGCCAAGTTCTTTGGCAATAATATCGCTGGTGATATTATCCTGTTGTTCAAAAAGACTGCGCATCTGCAACAAAATCCGAAACTGCCAAACAATCAGACCAAATAATTTGAAATCATCTTCGCCCAAACGGCGCTGTTCAGTCAACAATTTATAGGCTTGTTTTTTGTTGCCTGACACAATCGCCTCCACCATATTAAAAACATTGTCGTCCACTTTTTCTTCCAAAAATAAATTTATTTCCGGCACTCCAATTTCTTTTTCACCGCCAAAAGCACAAAGTTGATCCAACAAGGAATTTAAAAACCAACCATCTTTGCCAGCATTTTGCGCCAAATAATTTATCGCCGTAGTGGAAATTTTTGCGCCACGTTTTTTAATTTCACTGGCGATAAAACCGGTGAGTTGCACCCCAACCAACAGAGAAAACTCTTGAGCATATTTTTCTTTTTTTAACATTCCTTCCAGCTCTTTTATTTCTTTCACTTTACCCAACCCTTCGCCCTGCCAAAAAATTATGATATTGCTTTCAGGAATTTTATTATCTTTGATACGTCGAATTAATTCAACCAAAAGTTCTTTGTCTGAAGTAGATAAAATATTTTCTATTACTACTAGGCGTTTTTCAGATAAAAACGGTGTCGAGATGACTTCACTCAAAACCTTGCCTGGTTCAGATTTCTTCCCATCAACAAAAACCACGTTGTACCCTTGTGGATCACGTGTTTGTTTGAATCGTTCAACCTGCTCTTTGAGATATTGCCGACTACGGAAAGTGTCCGCGCCGTGGATGTAGATTATCATAGCGGGGATATTGTAATACTTTTCTGGATGATTGACAAATATAGAAAAATATGATACAAAGCAGTGTCATGCTGAGAAGTTTTCTACAGCCTCTGACACCGTTCGTTGACTCAAAGGAGACTATTTTGAAGAGGTTCATTGTCGCAACACTGGCGATGATTGTGGGGTTCTCCACCACAACAGCCGGTGCAGACACATTTTCCGCCAGTCGAGTCAGGATGCTCATCCATGGCTCCAACCAGTTCAGCGAGCAGTTGGGCGCGTCTGTTCACTTCATTCCGGCTGGAAATCTGCTGGGAGAGGTAGCACCGTTGATCTACGGCTCGTTCGACTGGACACCGATTCCGGAACTGACAATCAGCCCTACCGTGGGCTGGACGTTCAAGCCGGATGAGATGGTTGTGTCGCTCCGCCTCGCCCCGAAAATCGGCAAGTTCTGGGGGTGGGTGGATCTTGAAGAACGACCGACGTCCCGTGCATTCTACTGGTTCGTGCAGGCTCAATACCAGGTAACGAGCTTCCTGCACATCGGTGCCGAGCAAGAGTCATGGGGCGATTTCCACGACTTCAGCACGGCTTCGCACGGTGGCGGCCCGAACGTCCTCCTCCGCTTCGGAAGAAACTTCGGCACAGACCTTGCACTACACGCCCGTTCCCTCGGCGGCAGTGCGGTCAATCTGGAGTTCTTTTCCCGGATCCATTTGTTCCTCTAACCGGTTGCGCGCTACCGTCCAACAAAGCGCGCAAAATCTTTTTCAACTTAATATATTTAGGTTTAAGAAGATAATAAAAAAAACCGACTGCCATCTGCGATCGGTTTTTTTATAAAAATCTTATTTCTTTTTCACAATTATTTTATCCACAAAAGTCATCGCATCTTTGGGTTTTTTAAAAATCAATTGCTTGCCAGTTTTTCTTTCATCTTGCGCCTCTTTTAAAACTGACAACAACAAATCTGACGATTCACTAAATTTAGTTTTTGTGTTTAAAATAGTGCTCATATAATATACGCCGCATTGACAACTACCCAATTTTCTGATACAGTATATTCAGGTAACAAGAAACTCGGGACAAATCCGCCGAAAGGGGAAAGCCGTAAGGCTACCGAGTCATCTGACCGTCCACAAGCTGGACGGTTATTTTTTTCTCAAATAATTTAGTTAATTTAATAGTTTGCTCTGTGGAATTATCTGCGTGAGAACGAAATAATCCTGCGATTGCGTCCGCTAATCTCAAGCCCGCCGACGCTTCGTCCCTTAACAATCTAATTTTCTTTACAGAAATATTTTTATCACGCAAAACCTTTTTTAGTTTTTGTTCATATCGTTTTGACTTTTTACCATCTATAATTATTTTTTTAATATTGTGTTCTATTATTAAATGCTGAAAAATATTTTCAAAAGCAATATTATAATTTATTGGATTATTTACAATGGCTAGTTTAAAAGAAAAATCCAAATTACTCACTACAGTAAGAAAACTTGCTCGTTTTTTCCATCCATTTGTTGAACCATAATCCGACCAATGAAACGGTTTTATGCATAATAATTTTTCTACTTCAACAACCGCTTCTTCCATTTCTTTGATACTTTTTGCTTGTAAATAAACAAAAGAAATAGTTGAATGCCCTACTTTTTTATGAATACCTGATTCGTCTATAAAAATTATCATACCCCCTCCTTTTTAAAACTCATTTTCTACTAAATTAAATACCTATTAAATTTTTTTCCCCCACAGCTGATCAAAATACGATTTAAAACCAGCATATATTTCGGGCTGTGCAAAATGAATCACGGTAGGATTTTCGCCATACAAAATAATAAAAGCCTTGTTGTGAAACAAATTTATTTGCATCGGAATTTTTGGAGCCGACGCGTAAAGTTTCAGATGACTAATTTTTTCCATACCGTCACCAGACTGCACAAATCTTTTTTTAATTCGATCAAAAGATTCACTATATACCAACATGTTGGCTACAACTCCTTTTTTAATTCTATCCGTATGAAATTCATCATACAATTTTTGGACAACACCATTTTCATCTCCGGCTGAAGCGCCCAACACAAAATATTCTTCACCTGTTTTTAATTCATCCAACATTTTATAAATAGTTTTTTTCAAAGAACCAATCCCGGTCTCTACCACCACCTGTTGACTCCAAAAATATTCAAAATATTTTTTCATCGCATCCACTACCGTACGACTGCGAATATGAAAAACCAGTGGATCTTCGTCGATTACCATGATAGATAATTTGTCATAGCAAAAATTAAACCAAAGGGGCATTTTGGCATCAAACGGCAGATACCTCGCTTCTGTAAGATCTTTTTTGTTGCGATCATCTAAAATTTCTTGTTCGACGGTGTGGTCAAAGAGAATTTTAAAGTTAACATTTTTCTTAATCCTTCTTTTGTGAAAATCTTTCCAATCAAACGAACCACCTTCGGTTGATTCTCTAGTTGCACCAAGCACATACATTGTTTCGCCCGGTGGCGCGTCAGCACTTCTTTCGGTAGTATTTTTTATTGCCTCCACTCCTTCAAACACACCGACCTCACGCATTCCAACCTTGTGTCTTTTTTGTAGTTCGGAGACTAGGTTTTCTGCGGTCTTTCTTTTATTCTCCAAATCTTCAATTATATGTTCTGGGCCATTCGCCGAAAACTCAAAAACACCTTTACGTTCGGCCTTGGATACCATGTCTCTTTTGACCAGTTCCTCTAAGGCAGTATAGACGAGGTTGCGATGAAGGCCTGTTTTGCTGATTATCTGACCGGCTTTGGCTTTTTGCAAATCTATTAAGGCCAAGTACACAATAGCCTCATTTTTACCAAAGCCTAATTTTGCTAGTTCATTTTCTAACATATTGTCATATTATTTATGATAACATCATTATAATATGCTTAGCCAAAATTGTCAACTTGCTAGGATTGTTGTCAAGTGGAATGTGACTGTTTTGGGCTAAAGTTAGCCAAAATACCCTTGACAAGATTATGAATATGTGATATACTTTGCTGTTACGATGAATAACCGTAATGAAGTTCTTTACAACTGCCAGACGGAGTAGTGAACGGCAAAACTGCTTTTTACTACCTCGTCTGGCACAAGCAATATGGGTTCACAAATGTGACTCGATTGACCAGTGCAGGTGGGCGGACTTATGTCCGGGGAGAATACCATGAAGTCGACCCTCATCGTTCTCGTGCTCGCGTTCGTCTCTCTCACGGCCGCCACGGCCATCGGGCTCACCCCCGGCCTCAGTTTCCGGGAGGGATACGTCGTCCTGCTCAAGGACGGAGGTACCCCCGGACCGGTGGGTACCCGGATCGACTTCACTGTTTCTGAGAAGATCTCAGAGACGGTGTCCCTCATCGGAGGGGTAGGGGTGGGTACCCCGAACGATGTCTTCAAACCATCCCTGCGGATAGCCGTGGGTGGTGCGATGGCATTGGTGGGCAGGTGGTCTGTCCACGCCAGCGGACTGTTCCAGCGCAACATTGGTTACGGCGGGAAACCGTCGACAACAGCGCTGGCTGTCGGAGGAGGTCCGACTTACAAAGTTGCAGATGGCGTTGCCTTGTCCTTGTCTTTCGGACCAGGCAAAATGCTTGACGGTGACTGGTCGTTTCTCATCCAGCCGTCGATTAGCATCTCCTTTCTGTAACCCATAACCGGTCGCGCGCTACCATCCAACAAAGCGCGCAAAATCTTTTTCAACTTAATACCTTTAGGTTTAAGAAGACAACAAAAAACCACCCGAGAGAAGGGTGGTTTTTTGTTTATAAATTTTATTTCATTTCCCCCCAGCTATGCCCAATATTCACCTCCACCTTCACCGGCACTCTCAGTTTCACTACATTTTCCATGGTTTCTTTTACCATTTGACTCACTTTTTCCTCTTGTCCTTTTTTTATTTCAAATACCAACTCGTCGTGCACTTGAAGAATCATTTTTATTTCTTCGTTGCCGGCAATCGCATCTTGCACGTCGATCATCGCCAGCTTGATCAAATCCGCCGCCGTACCCTGAATCGGATGATTGATCGCCATACGCTCGGCCGCGCTTCGCAACTGAAAATTCTGCGACTTTAATTCTGGAATATATCGTCGGCGCCCAAACAGAGTCTCACAATATCCTTCTTTTTTGGTGAACTCCAAAGTCTGATCGATGTATTTTTTCACTCCACTAAATTGTTCAAAATATTTTTTAATAAAATCTTTCGCCTGTTCATGTGAAATTTCCGCGCGCCAACTCAGACCATAGGTACCCATACCATACAGCACGCCAAAATTTATCTCTTTGGCGCTACGACGCATTTCTTTGGTTACCTGTTCCAAGGGCACATTATTTATCGCCGCCGCTGTAGCTTTGTGAATATCCAAATCTTTTTCAAAAATTTCCATCATTTTTTTATCTTGTGCCAATGATGCTACAATACGCAATTCGATTTGACTATAATCCGCACTCACCAATATGTTTCCTTTTTCCGCCACAAATGTTTTGCGCACCTCACGCCCAATCTCGGTCCGAATCGGAATATTTTGTAAATTTGGATCAGAGCTGGACAGTCTGCCGGTGGCTGTGACCGCCTGATTAAAAGTCGTATGAATGCGTCCGGTTTTTTTGTTGATTAGGGTCGGCAAAACATCTACATAAGTATTTTGCAATTTGGACAACTCGCGATAAATTTCAATCTCATCAATAATCGGATGCAACCCCCGCATTTTTTCAAGCTGTTCCGCCGAAGTGGACAGGCCGGTCTTGCCTTTTTTAATTCCCTCTACCGATATTCCCAATTTGTCGAATAGCACTTCACGCAATTGCAGTGGCGAAGAAATATTAAATTCCATGCCCGCTAAATCAAAAATCTTTTTAGAAACTTTTTTAATATTTTCATTTACTTCCAAAGATAATTTTTTCAACATTTCCAAATCCACCGACACGCCATTTAATTCCATTTGCGACAGGGCAAAAATCAGAGGCATTTCTATTTTTTGCATCAAACCTAGGTTGTCTGTTTTTTCCAATTCGTTTTTTAATTTATCGACAGTTTGATTTAACAAAAATAATTCTTGAGCGATAGCTTTGGCATCCACTCCAAACAAACTTTCTTGACCACTCCCTACTTTCAATTCTTTTCCCAAAACTTTCAATACCACGCTGGCGCTATCATGAGCGCGACTGCCCGGATTAAGCAAATATGATCCCACCATTACATCAAACAAAGAATTGTTTATCTCTTGTTTTTGTAACAATAAAACCTTGATCAGTTGTTTCAAATCATGACCAACCAATTCGATTTTTTCATCCGCGAAAATCGGCAAAAATTCCTCTACCAAATTATTTTTTATATAGCAACCTTCATTTTCTACTATCACCACCAGGCCCAACAGACTGCTGGTCAAAACATCCTTTCCATTCAACACCGCTTTGCAGGCAAACTGTTTTTGTTTTTTAATTTTTTCAACCAACTCTTTTATCTCATTTTTATTTTCTACTTCTTTAAATTTTAAATCCGCTATTTTTTTACTTTTGGTTGTTTTGTTTTTTTCCGGTTCACCTTCTATTATATGTTCGAATCCGGGGATGCGTTTAAGCAGAGAAACAAATTCAAATTTTTGAAATAGTTTGATTATTTTTTCACGATCAAATTCACTGATCGCGCAATCGTCTAGTGTAAAACGCAAGTCCGGTACCGCACAATCTATGGCTGCCAATTCATAACTCATCTGGGCGCTTTTTTCTCCATCAACTAATTTTTGCAAAACCGAAGCGCTAAACAATTCGCTTTTCTTTTTTTCTTTTTCCTTATACACCACTTTATATATTTCTTTTAAATCACCAAATTTCAAAATTAGTTCCGTAGCGGTTTTTTCACCAATCCCCGGTACACCGGGGATATTGTCCGAGGCATCACCACGCAATGCTTTGTAATCTATTACCAACTCCGGCCCAAAACCAAAACGTTTTTTTACTTCGTCCGGATTATACACCACCACATCGTTCATGCCTTTGCGCAAAGTAAATACTTTTATTTTTTCATCTACCAACTGCAAGGTGTCCATATCCCCCGTCACTATAAACACTTCGTCGACTTCAGATTTTACTTTTTTTACCACCGTACCGATAACATCGTCCGCCTCAAAACCCCTTTTTTCATAAATCGGAATACTAAAGGCCTCCACCACTTCATGAACCATCGGCATTTGATCATATAGTTCTTGGTCGGCTTTTACTCTCGTGCCTTTATATTTTTCATATTTTTCATGACGAAAAGTCCCGCCAGCGACATCAAAACTCACACACAAATGAGTGGGTTTTAAATCTTTCCAAACCTTGAGTAACATGGAAGTAAATCCATACACCGCATTGACCATCACTCCGTCTTTGGTGTGCATTGGAGGAATAGCATGATAGGCGCGATGCACAATAGCATTGCCGTCTATTATTACAAATTTTTTCATAAAAAATTGTCATTCCCGCAAAAGCGGGAATCTAACCAATATTTTACTATTCTTTCCCTTTTTTAGCAAACCCGCCTTCGCTAAAGCTACGGCGGGTAAAACAAAAAAATCACCTGGCGGTGAAATAGTAGGGCGTCGGGCAGGGGTGTCATGTCCCCCTGCCCGACGGAAGTCCCGACAGCTCGCTCGATCACGGAGCTACGGGAAACGGTTGCGGTTTCGGGCCTCGGCGTTCATCTCGTACTCATCGTAGCTGCTGCGGGCGTGGCTGCAGTTGTTGACGAGCTTCTCGCACTGCGCGTCGGTCATGATGTACTCGGTCTCGTTGCGAAACATGAGAATGCTCCTTGCTCGGGTTGCTTCCTCCGACCTGCTTCCGCCCCAACGAGCGAATATGACAGGTACAGATAAGAATCATTTTATATGAGAGAGAGATAATAGTCAAGATTCCCGTTTCCACGGGAATGACAATAAACAACAAAAAAACAAAACCGCCACAGAAAATTACTTTTGAGCGGGTTATGCGCCGAGGCGCATCCTTTTGCCCTCGCGGGCAAAAAAAGCGAAAAAGTCATTTTCTGTGGCGGTTTTGTTTTTTACCCATCTTACCTAAAACGCCATATTAGAGGTACCGGTGGGAATTGCACCCACGCATAAGGGTTTTGCAGACCCTTGTCTTACTGCTTGACGACGGTACCAGTTTTTCTATCCAAATAATACCTGTTTTTGTAAAAAAAGTCAAAACTACCTCACATACCCCAACGGATTCACCCGCACACCATTTACTATCACTTCAAAATGCAAATGGATACCAGTACGCCCACGCACGTTACCAGTATTTCCCATCAAACCAATCACTTGTCCGGCTTCCACATATTCACCCGGCGACACCAACAAACGAGAGTGGTGGCCATACAAAGTCTTCACGCCATTGCCGTGATCAATCTGCACATAACAACCATACCCACGATTCCAGCCACACTGCGCAAATTCTACCGTACCGGCTTTGGCCGCATAGTTTGGTGTTTCAAATGGTCCGGCAACATCTAACCCGCTATGCTTCCAACCATAATACTGTGTAATGGTACGCGCACCAGATGGCCACACAAAACCAGACGCACTTGGCGCTCGCGAAGATGAAGGCGGACGAATTATTTCATTATAGCTTGATTGTGTGGTTTTTATTACCCTTCCCGATGTTGCAGCCACTTTTACTTGTGGTTTAACACCACCCGGTATCATAATCTTTTCACCAATACGCAAATCTTTTCCATTTTCATCCAAATTGTTAAAAAGAACAATGTCGCCAACTTTGGCGCCATATAATTTTGCAATCTTCAACAGACTGTCGCCTTTTTTCACAACATGCATCACACCACTAGCTGGCGGAATAAGTATTTTTTGATTCAGTTTCAATTTTGATTTTGAAGTCAGTCCATTTTCCCATAAAATTGTCGTCACATCCACGCCAAAACGACTGGCAATACCGCTGAGCGAATCCCCGGACACTACTATATATTCCACCGTCTGCTTACGACCGGAGCCACCCGTGCTCACACTACCGGTCATTATATGTGGTTTGTTGATAGTCATTCCTCCGGCAAATGTACCTGCCAAATCTTGATCGAGAATAACTGCCCCAACTTGATTGGAAGTACTTTCTGCGCTTATTATTCCAGCGCGCCAGTTGTAGGCTGGAACAACATTGGTTTGTGCCGGCTCGGCAGTTACTTCTTCAAAACTATAATCTTCTACTTCACCAAACAAATTGAAGGCTAATGTTTTTTGACCTGGTAAAAAAGTGCTTTTTTGACTAAATAGCTTAGTTTGTGGAATAGCCACCACAAACAATAATATAAAAACAATCGGCTGAAGAATGTCACGCGCGATCACTCCGGCACCACTACCAATTCCAAGTTTTTTTAAATAAAAATTTATTTTGAACCCAATATATGCAAAAAAACGATAGATTTTACCAAAAATTCCAGCAAACACCAAAAAGACTCTGGAACCTATCCACCAGAAGAATCGCTTTATATACACTAAAAAGCGCAAAAATTTTAACAAAAGGTTATATTTCATACCTTGACGATTGGGCTATTTTATCATAAAATGTACCCATTGGCAATCTCGCGTTGACTTTTGAATTTATTTAGTTTAAAATTATTAAAATAACTTTATTAATTAATAACAAAAACTTATGTTAACTATACCAGTTATCATTTCGTTTATTGCCTTGGCCTTCGCGGTCTATCTGGTCACCTGGATAAACAAGCAAGACATGGGCACTGCAAAAATGCAGGAAATCTACGAGGCAATCAAAAAAGGAGCAAACGCCTTTTTGAACAGACAATACAGAACTATCGGAATAATGTCAGTTGTTTTGGCCATAGTTCTCTTTAGTGTTTACGCTTTAAATGGAAAATGGGTATCGGGTTTGCAAATTTCTTTAGCATTTCTTTTGGGTGCTTTTTGTTCTTGTCTTTCCGGGCTTATCGGCATGTGGATTTCTGTGCGATCAAACATCCGCACCGCCTCGGCCGCACAAACAAGTTTTAGCAAGGCATTATCTATCGCTTTTAGAGCCGGTGCTGTTTCCGGTATTACCATTGTGGCCATGAGTTTGCTCGGCATCAGTGGTCTTTATTATATTTATACTCTTTTGGGCTATACCGGCATCCAGATCCCTGCTCTATTGGTAGGTTTTGGTTTTGGCGCCAGTTTAGTCGCCTTGTTTGCTCAATTAGGTGGTGGTATTTTTACCAAAGCCGCCGATGTTGGAGCCGACTTGGTAGGTAAAGTAGAAAAAGGAATCCCGGAAGATGATCCACGCAACCCAGCGGTTATTGCCGATTTGGTTGGGGATAATGTTGGTGATTGTGCTGGTAGAGGAGCCGATTTGTTTGAATCCACCGCAGCCGAAAATATCGGCGCGATGATCTTGGGTGTTGCTCTTTATCCACATTTTGGAATCAACGGTATTCTTTTTCCATTGGTTATCCGCGGTTTTGGTTTAATCTGCGCGATGGTTGGTATCTTGTGTGCCAAAGCAAAAGAAACCGACGAACCACTAAAGGCATTGAATAAAGGATATTTTATTACCTGTGCATTGGCAGCTGTTGCTTTTTACTTCGTGACAATGAACATGTTGAATAGCATTTTGATGTTCTACGCCGGTTTGGTTGGTTTGGCAGCAAGTATCGTTTTCGTTTTCGTAACTCAATATTACACAGAACACAGATTCCGCCCGGTACAAGATATCGCCAAGGCCTCTTTGACCGGCCATGCGACCAATATTATTGCCGGACTTTCTGTTGGTTTTGAATGTACTGCCGCCACTGTTGTTACAATTTCCGCCGCTTTATTGGCCTCATACAAATTAGGAGAAATGACCGGTTTTGCTTCCGGTGGAATTTACGGTACAGCTGTGGCTACTATGGGTATGTTGTCCACCGCCGCATATATTTTGGCCATGGACACTTTTGGACCTATCACAGATAATGCCGGTGGTATAGTAGAAATGTCTGGTGCTTCAGAAGAAATCCGCCAGAGAACAGATAAATTGGACGCCGCTGGAAACACTACCAAGGCCTTGACCAAAGGTTATGCTATGGGTAGTGCCGCCTTAGCTGCATTTTTACTTTTTTCCGCATTTTTGCAAGAAGCAAATATTCAAACTGTTGACTTGGCAAAGGTGGAGGTTTTCGTTGCCGCCCTTGTTGGTGCGATGTTAATTTTCTTCTTCTCTGCTTTAACAATGAGAGCAGTCGGAAAAGCCGCTGGAAAAGTGGTTGAGGAAGTCCGACGCCAATTCAAAGCCGACCCGGGTTTGATGGCAGGCACAAGCAAACCGGATTATGCCGCTTGTGTGGATATCACCACCAAAGAAGCCTTGAAACAAATGGTAATGCCAGGATTGTTGGCTGTAATCGTGCCAATAGCTATCGGTGTTACAATGAAAGCTGAAGCCGAAGCAGGTTTGATAATGGTCGGCACAATCGCCGGCATCCTCTTGGCCACTGTTATGAACAATGCCGGAGGCGCTTGGGACAATGCTAAAAAATATATTGAAATGGGAAATCTCGGTGGCAAAGGCAGTGATGCCCACAAAGCAGCCGTCACCGGCGACACCGTCGGCGACCCATTCAAAGACACAGCAGGACCTTCACTGCATGTGTTGGTGAAATTGCTAGGCACTTTGTCTTTGGCATTGGTGGCGTTGTTTATATAATTTCTTTAATTTTATTCAACCGTCCGTTCCACTTTTGTCATTCCCGCGAAGGCGGGAATCCAGTCGCTCGTTACTGTCATCCTGAGTATAGCGAAGGATCCCTTAAATCCATTTTCACAACAGAACAAAAACCACCGACCAATCACCGGTGGTTTTTTATTTGAAAAGGCACTATCCCCATTGACTTCTTTCTTTTTTTTAATTAGTATGAAACCTAATGTTCGTGGCTAAACTCTAACCACGAAACCCAACCACCAGGAGAACTGACATGACCCTGAAATCCGAGCTCGTGGCAATACGCCAAGACAAGCAGGAAAGTCGCGACAGAGAGGACCAGAGGATAGTTCAGGAGAGTCACGACCACATGACTGCTCTGATCGACAACCTCCCTGACATGCTGAGGGCACAAGCCCGACTCAACGGCGGTACGTTGTGGGTCAGCACATGCTACACCACCCATGTGAAGTGCGTGGTTCGTGACGAGGAAGGGGAAGACACTGTGTGGCACAGTGAGAAGACTTATTTCACAGGGGCAGACTGGAGACGACTGGAAGTGTGGGTCCGGGAAAACGGCCTCCAGATGAATCGTCATCCAGATCAGGCCGCTGGGGGTGCGCCCTTGTACGGGATTGAGCCCTAACTCCAACCAACATGTCCCACTCGCACAGGCGAGCGAGTGGGACAGAGGCAATAGTATCTACATTGATCACTCGCCACGTAATTTGAAAATATTTTAAAATATGTTTTCAGATTACGCGAGTGATCTAAACGCTTTAAATTAAAAAACATCGAAATTAAATTCGGTGTTTTTTTATTCCCTAAATAAATTCGTCAAAAAACAAATTTTGTGGTATCATATATAAAATTTCAATATGCATACTGTTAAAATTCTACAACCTACAAGCACGACACTGGTGGCTCAACTCTCTTCACTTTATCAAACATTTAAAGGTGTAAAACAAAAAGACGCTATTGAATTTGATTTTTCCAATCTTAATTTTATCTCTCCTCTGTTAATCTTGCCGTTATGCGCGTATCTCAACGAAAGCAAAAGCTCCATAATAGGGACAACTCAGCACACCTCATACTTATCAGCGATTAAATTTCCAAAAGGAATAGACACCATAAATTCATTTCAGCAACAATTACAGTTTGCTAAAAATTTTGTGCCAATAAGTGTTTTAAAGAAAGATTATGGCGCTGACCGAGAACGACTGGAAACTCAATTTGCCACTATGGTAAATAAAATTATCGGCTCAATCAAAGGATCCCAAAGCGCTATTTATCACCCTATTACCGAATTAGTCACCAATATTTTTGATCATAGTAAAAAAGACAGGGGTTACATATTTGGACAATATTATCCAAATAAAAAATTTCTTGACATTTGTATAGTTGATTGTGGCCGTGGTTTAAGTTGTGTGTACAAAGAAGAAGAAGGACTGGAACTAAACGACGAAGAAGCAATAATTGAAGTAATGAAAGGTAATTCCACCAAACCGGGAAAAGAAAGAGGTTTTGGTGTAAGAACCTCAAAAAAAGTGATTTGCGAAGCTTTGGGAGGAGAATTTATTTTAATTTCCGGCAATACCGCATTAATTTCGGATAAAGGCAGAGAAAGAATAGTGTCATTGCCCGAGTTTTATTGGCAAGGAGTAATAATTTCATACCGCATACCTCAGCCCCATGGTGTTATTGACATTTACCCATATTTGGAATAGTTTAAAGTGTAGGGTATAATATAGTTGTATGGTAAAAGAAACTAAATCCACAATTAATGTATCAGAAATTTTAGCGAAAATCGTTGGCTCCAGGGATCTGTCCGACACGCTAAAAGACGCTATTTTAAAAACCAACACCAATGTGGTTGATTTGGATTTTTCTGAAGTTGAATTTATTTCTCGCTCGGCAGCGCACGAACTTTTGTCAATGAAGGAAGATCTTAAAAGGAAATTATTGAATAAGAAAGAAATCAATTTTGTTAATACTAATGAAGATGCCACAAAAATGTTTAGGGTGGTAGCTGCTAATAAAGCCATACCTGATCTTAAACCGACTTTTACCGCTGAACGGGTGGATATAGAATCACTGACGAAAAAAACGCATACTTGCGCTTGCTAAAATAGCGAATAGGATGATGGTGCTTGTGAGGGTTTTGGCCCTCTCGCGGTCAACAAATGTTAAACCGCAGACGGGCAACATCATTTTGTTCGCTATTGTTTTTCCAAATCACCCTCGCACAGCACTCTTTCGATTTGATTGCTGATGGGGTGATTTTTGTTTAAATTGATTAACATAATAGTAACAAAAATACCCCGACAAAAGTTGAGGTATTTTTTCATGCTTGCCTTCGGCTTTACATTTAGCCGAATAGGGCTGACGCCCCACAAGCACGGTGTTATGATAGCACGAGAATTAGTAAAAGTCAATTAGTTATACACAAGATGCAGGTAATATGGACGTTTTTGACACGTTTTATCCATACTTAAAACTTATAATGATTTAGTAATACATTTTAAGTATACTTAAAATTGGTTTTGATTAATGCATCAAGTCCTCCTGCAAATGTTTAAATTTTGTGAGTGATCTAAACGCTTAAATTAAAAAACATCGAAATTAAATTCGGTGTTTTTTTGTTTCCAATTCACCTTTACACAAAACTCGGGCGGTTTTTTCTGCCTCTAGGCAGAAAGAGGCGCATGTACAGTATGTTGCCATAAAACTAGCAACATGATATATTATGTTTAGCTACAAAAATTAAATTTTTGAGCACAAATGTGCTATATTAACTAAAATTAAAATATGACGGAAAAACCCTTTCCCCAAACTATGGCGAAACCAACACAAGAAACGGAGCCACAACCAGCCGATGTGGACAGACGAGAAGCCGAGATGACCACACTAAGAGAAGCAGTGACCACACTAAGAGAAGCAGTGGCCACACTACAAGCCAAGATGGCCGCACAACAAGCCAAGATGGCCGCACTAAAAGAAGCAATGGCCACACTGCAAGCCACTGTGGCATCTTATAGCGAGACCAGGCGCACATCAGAAGTTGTTTCCAAAGCCGAGTTTAACGAGGCAGCCAGAACAATAGAAAAAACATTACTAAAAATAAAAGAAATAACCGAGGCATTCAGTACTTGGGCCGACGAATGTGCCGAAATTGCCAAAGAGATATCACATACTACTAACGATGGCTATCTGAAGCTGGTCGATGCATCTGATGTGCCCAATGTGGCAAGAGATATTATTACCTGTGCAGAAGAACATTTAAAACGCCTGCATGCAACAATACAAGATGTCTTACAAGACCCGGGCACACCTTTGAGTTTGGGGTTAATAAACAAATTTCACCCGGATAATTGGTCACCAGAATTATGGCAAAACTTACAGAGTTCTCTTATTCGTTTATTCCTTCACAAAGTAATGACCGTTAAAAAAGAGGTGTTGATGGCACAAGCTAACAAACTTGGCCTTATTCAAAAAAGCGTACACTTGAACGGTTTAGAAAAGTGGTTTGGATGCCTAGACAAGTTGAGAGCTAGTGAAGTAAACAAAAAAGACTTTATACCTATATGGCGAGAACGTTTTGCTGGAATGGGAGTGTCGGACGGCCTATATGCCACCGGCTTTGACGTTGAAATAGCAACTGGAGACACAGTTGCTTACCGATCACCTCCAACGATAAAAATCAGTGGATAGTAAATCAAAATTTACTTCCTGCCAATTCAACGCCCGTTTTTTTGCCACATCACGCAATCACGGGCGTTTTTTATTGACATTTTTTCTTATTTACGCTACACTTTACCCATTATTTACTATATTTCATCTATGCAACACACCCTCAAACAACTCCCGAAATCCCAAGTGGAGTTGATCATCACCGTAACTTTGGAGGACTACAAAAAGGATATGGAAACCGCCGCCCTGCGCATTTCCCAGCGCGCCGCTATCCATGGTTTTCGTCCAGGCAAAGCTCCGTATGATATTGTCAAACAAAATGTTGGTGAAATAAAAATTTTGGAAGAAGCGATGCAGACCATTGTTGAAAAAAATTATCACTCTGCTGTGGTAGCGGAAAAATTGGAAACCATCGGCATGCCGGAAATTACCATTGAAAAAATGGCTCCGGGAAATGATTTTGTTTTCAAGGCCGTGGCTGCGCTTTTGCCAACTGTAAAACTCGGCGACACAGAAAAAATTAAAGTAGAAAAAAAAGAAATCAAAGTGGAAGATAAACAAATTGATGAAGTAATAGAAAATTTAAAAAAGATGCAAGGCAAAGAGGTGGTAAAAGAAGGCGTCGCCACCAAAGAAGATAAAGTAGAAGTGGCGATGAATATGTCTATCAACAAAGTTCCGGTGGAAGGCGGACAAGCTCCAAAACACCAGGTGTATTTAAGCGAGCCACATTACATTCCGGGCTTTGCCGAACAATTGGTCGGCTTGAAAAAAGACGACACCAAAGAATTTTCTTTACGTTTTCCTGACGAACATTACCAAAAACATTTGGCCGGTAAAGATGTAGATATTTCCATCAAAGTGAATGATGTATATTCCATTGAGTATCCGGAAATAAGCGACGAGCTCGCTCAAAAACTTGGTCAAAAAAGCGTAGAGGGTTTGAAAGAAATTTTGATGACCAATTTAAAACAAGAAGCACAAAACAAAGAGGACCAGCGTATTGAGGCTGAATTGTTAGAAAAAGTGATTTTGGCTAGTGAGTTTAGTGAGGTGCCTGATGTTTTGATCAAATCAGAAAAACAAAAAATGTTTTATGAATTAAAAAACAGTTTACAGGATCAAGGTATTGAGTTTGAGAAATATCTAAAGGATCTCAAAAAAACCGAGGAGGAAATTGCCGAAGATTTTGCGGAGCGTGCGCTCACTCGAGTTAAAGCCGCCTTAATATCTAGACAAATCGCCAAAGAAAATGATATTAAAGTGGAAAAGGAAGAATTGGACAAAGAAATTGAGGTAATAAAAATTACCTACAAAAATGATCCAAAGGTGGATGAAGCACTAAAGCGCCAAGAGGTGCTGGACACCTTGGCCGCCACTATTCAAAACAAAAAAGTGGTGCAGTGGTTGAAAGAAAAGATTTTGAAATAAATTTATATTAATTCGTTTTCAAGGACAATCTCACCATGCATATCTTCAATCATTTTTTGTTTTATATCCTCGTATTTGATTTTCTGCGCCAACAACCATGCTAATTTCACAGTCATGGATTCAATGCTCATATCATAAGCTGGAATCGCCAAATCGTGTTCTCTTAAATATTGTCCCGTTTCATTTACTTGAAAATTCGAAACACCACTTGGTGCTTGAGTAGTAACGACTATTGGAATTTTCTTTTTCTTTAAATATTCAAAAGCCGAAAACAAATGACTGCTAGGATCTCCAGCGCCAAAAGCTCTAAAAATAAATGCTTTAATATTATTATTTTCCACCAATGTTTTAAAGATATCAGCTGACATGCCTGGAAACTCAGTTAGTGAAGCTATACTTTTTGTATTAAAATATTTCTTAATACTTAATACCCTTGATTGAATCGCCAGTGGTTTATGCTTGGATAAATATGCGATATGTTTTTTCATTGACGCCTCATCTATTCTCATAAACCTTCCGATATTACCCAAAGCGCCGGTTTGAAAAGCCTTAAAAGGATCGTAATCAAAATCTGTGCCTTTTTTCACTCTTGACCCAGTGATAATCTTACTGCCAAAAACAGCCATCACCCCTTTGATTTCATGATAGCCCCAAACGGCCATTCTTAGGGAATTAACCAGGTTGGTTACGGAATCGGTACCAAGATATCCTAAGGGTACTTGGGCACCGGTAAGTATGACCGGCTTGTTGATATTTTCTAATGCAAAGGTTAGCGCCGCGGCGGTATATCCCATTGTGTTGGTCCCGTGCAGAATAATAAACGCATCAAAGTCATCATATTTAGTTTGGATTTCTTCGACTATCTGCGTCCAATTTTCTGGCTGCATGTTTGAGCTATCAATATTAAGCAATTCAGAAATAGACGGATCAATTTCAATATGCCAATTTTTTTTAACAATATCTACTGAATTTTCCAATATAGCCATAAAGCTATTTGGATCAGACTTTATGTTCTGTGAAATTTTACTCTTAGCAACATTGCCAGCTACAGTGCCGCCGGTAAAAATAACTAGTATTCTTTTTTTAGTATATGTGGCCATATTTATGTTTAGAATATTAAATTAAAGATTAAATTATCTATTTAAATATGTAATAGTCAATTGCAAAACCGTAGCAAAAGAAACCCAAAGCAAATATGGAATTTGCATGTACGCCACCCAGCGCGCATGCGGATAAATCGCCACAATCGCCCAAACCAAAGTCCCCAAAACCAGCAGAATATCCACCCCCGCCAACAAATTATTTTTTAAAGTAAACTGAATTGGGGTAAACGCAAAATTAAAAATAAGATTCAAAATAAAAGGCAACAGAATTATAAACGGAATTTCTTTTTTTAAAAACATTACTAAAACCTTGCCAAAAGACACGGCGATCAAAACATACAATACCGACCACACTGGGCCAAATAACCAAGACGGTGGCGACCAAGTGGGTTTAATAAGAGTCGAATACCAATTATATGCTTTGGACATAATTATCGGGGTTAAATTAAAAATTAACAACTATTAAATATACAATTTATTTTATATGAGTACCTACCAACAACAATTCACCATCTTCATTACGAGGGGAATTTTTTATTAATGTTTCAAACTCTTTGTCGGTCAAACAACCCAAAAATTCGATATGTCTCCTACCTTCTTCACCCCACCCAGGCAGGTCTTCCTCTGGGACATATTCGCTGTACATAGTGTGCCAATAACGATTCTTTGGTTTTTCACTTTCCGGTATTGATATTACTTCAGGCATATTATTTAATTAAAAATAAATTTATATTTAACAATTAATCTTTTTTATAAACCCACCTTTGTATAAATAACACCAACCACAAAGTACTCGTAACCATTCCAATTACCGCCGACAAATACAAACCCAATGTAAAATAAGCAAAACAAATCACATACAAACCAAGAAAGGTAGGAACAGAAGTCATAAAAGCAATCGGCCCTTTCTTTTCTTTAAAACCATAATAAACCTGTGGAACAAGCGCGAGAGATAATACTACACTGACTATCATTATTACAATATCTTGCCACAACATAATATATTTTTATTTTATTTTATGACCAAAAAAATAACAATCTTCTCCATGCCATTGTTGTTTTAATAAAAAGATTTCTTCAAAACCCATTTTCTTGTAAAACCCCTTGGCTTTATATCTTATCAAACTCCAGCACCAAAGTTTGAACATTTTATCTTGTTTACATTTCTTTTTTGCAAATTCAATCAATACTTTGCCCCCACCTTTCACTGTAGATCTAATTAAATAAATCTCATAACCCCTATCCTCCTCCCTTAAAATAATAGCCCCTACTATTTTTCCTGATTGCACCGCCACAAAACATTGTTTCTTTTTAATATACCCTATCATATCTGTCAATTTAGAAAAACAGGCATGCTCCGTGTCTATTACTTTAAATAATTCAGATACTTTCTTACTATCACATTTTTGTGCCAATTGAATTTCAATAGTAGCCATACTTTAAGTTTTATTATTTTTTATAAACCCACCCTATTATCTTCCAACCAATTATTAAATGCCTTATAAAAATCTCCATTAATTCTAATATCTTCTAAAACAGCTTGATCGCTTTCACAATGTGATAAATTTATATCTTTTACATATGGATAAATCTCAATTGGTTTCACAGCTATTTCTGTATTAGATTTTCCATCCCAATGATTTATTTTAAAAATATTTTTTAATCCAATATCCCAAGTGGCATCAAGCACCAACCACTGACTATCCAAATAAATTTCTAAAAATAAATGCTCACATTCATCTTGGTGTGGAATATCCAAAATTTCTTTTGGTATATTTTGTTCACTCCATAAAAAAGAACATTTTCGTAATCGCACCTGATCCCCTGCTTTGGCCAAATCCTCCAAAAGCTTTCTGTGCTTACCCAAACAATCTATGGCTGCATCATTTAATGTCAGCGGTATTTTGTACGGAATATCTCTGATTGTATTAAATATTTCAACTATACCCATCATAATTTTATCCTATTATTTTCTTCTTTTTATCTTTCCCCGCCAACAAAAAATTTTGCCCCGTCACCACGCTTTTTCCTGTTTTTTGTTCCAGCGCAACTCTGGCGTCTTTTGCAATTTTCCCGCCTTTCTTCGCCGGAATTTTATTTTCCTCCAGCCCTTTTGTTTCCATCGTCTCGGCGATTTGCCGAGTAGAAAGTTCGGCCAAAGCCGTAAAAACCAATTCCGCGTCTGTCATGTGGTCGCGCAAATTCTGCGTTTTGAGATTTTTCAAACTTTTATGTTCCTTGACCGACAAGTCGCTCCATTCCGCGTGAATAATATTTGTCAAAATCGCAAATTCATCCTGCTCTTTTACCTCATTATTTTTCCAATAATCCGTCAATTTATTCCGAATTTCCTGCCCCATCATTCTTTGCTGAATCCACTTATCGCTTCTGCCCATCTTCTGCCAATACTCTCTGGAACGATTCAACGCCTTTTCCGGGTCAGTCATTTCTTGCATTCTTTCATAGCCAACTTTCGCGAGCCAGAGTTTGATTGGTTCGGCTTTTTTGGATGGAACGGATTGAATAATTCTTAATAAGTGTTCTGGTGTGCCGGCTAAAATTTTCCTATTTTTGCCGGTTTCAGTAGGCATTTCTACCTGGGGACAATTTGTCCCTATGTAGATAGCAAGACCAGCATCTCTTTTTCTTAATTTTTTCAAATAATCAGTTGGACTAATACTTTCAGTAAGTGCAAAAATAATATCCACCACTGAAAAATACCACACCTCTTTATCTTCATCATAAACCCGACGAATTTTAAACCCCTCAAAAATTGCTAACGCCCCCCGTTTGTTTTGCATATTTTTTATCTTAATATTTATTATAATTTAATAATCGCAATCTTCACGCGATCTATATATTCCTGAATTGCGCTTGGCCTTTTGTCTATCGCCCAGCGAAGTGTATCTATTTCGTTTAAAAGATCTAAAATTTTCAAATCTAAATCCATCTGTTCAAATTGTTCCTGTGAAATTCCATACCCATCCAAAAATGCTTTTAATGTTTCTTCGTTTGGTTTACTTGCCCGTAAAATTTCATTGAGTTCATAATGCGGAACAATTTCTGCACGAGCAGATCCCCAATCCAATAAATATACTTCTCCATCTTTACCGATCATTGAATTTCTAAGCGCCATATCTGAATGACACAGCCCAAAAATAAACTTTTTATCACACAAGGACTGAAAAAGTTGTTTTATTTTTTTTGACAACTGCTTGTCCAACACTTCCATTTGAAGTAATATGTCATCTTCATTTAAGCTTTTTATATTATACTGGATATGTTTTTCCCATGAGCCATCAAAAACCCCATCGCCCACCAAATTTTCTCCCCAACCAACAACTGGCACAGAATTTATTCTTTTCGTATATTTACCAAGTTTATTCCAAACCTTCAACTTTTCTTCTTCAGAAAATGTTGAAGAATCATCCAAAAGAGCAACGGGCGAACCGTCTATGTATGATTCAATCAAAAAAGCTCTGCCATTATGTTGCCCAAGTTTTAATACTTTTGGCGATGGAATATCTAATTCGTGTGCTTTTGTGAGACACCAGCTTTCTTTTTTGTAATCCGAAAAGGCCTTATACTCAAAATCCGGTTTACTAAGTTTTATTACAATTTTAGATTCACCATCAACCAAATAATTAACATTATTACTTCCTTCGCCGAGTGGCTTTATTGTAAAGGTGCTTTTTTTACCGAAAAAAATACGGGCTATTTGGTCAACTGCTTCAAAATCATTGTTTGTATTTGTCATAATCGAGTTATTATTTTCAACCGGCCACACTTTGTGACCAGTTCATTTTCTAATGAATTTTCAGTTGTCCGATTTTTTCGGATAACTCACCCGCCTTTTTGTTTTTTCCCCAAAACCGTGATAAAATAACATTGTAAAGGTATTTTATCCTTTTTTCCTCATCTTGTAAACCATAAATATATGCTTTTTGGCGCTCATGTTTCTATCGCCGGCGGGGTGGTCAACGCCCCAAAAAACGCCTCGAACATTGGTTGTGAATGTTTCCAAATGTTCACCCGTTCACCACAAGGCGGTAGCGTACCACCACTTAATGAAAAAATTGCCACGGAATTCAAGGCGCAATGTAAAAAATACAACCAAAAACAATGGGTGGTACACACACCATATTTTATAAACTTCGCCTCGGCCAACAACCGTATTTATTACGGCTCCATCTCCACCGTCCGCACCGAGCTGGAACGCGCCTCTCTACTTGGAGCAACATATTTGATGACCCACTTGGGTAGCTACAAAGACCTAGGGCACGACAAAGGACTCGCGCAGGTAGCAGAAGGGCTTGGTGAAATGTTAAAGGGCTACAAAGGCACCACACAGTTTCTAATAGAAATATCCGCCGGCAGTGGAGAAATAATTGGCGACACTTTTGAAGAAATCGCTGAAATTATCCACCACAAAAAACTAAAAAAATACAACATCGGCGTTTGCTACGACACCCAACACGGTTTTGCCAGTGGCTATGATATCCGCACCAAAGAATCCATAGATAATGTATTAAAACAATTTGACAATACCATCGGCCTAGAAAAACTAAAAATATCCCATTGTAACGACAGTCAAACCGATCTCGGTTCCCACAAAGACCGCCATGAACACATCGGCGAAGGAAAAATCGGCTTAGCGGGGTTTCGATCACTATTGACCAATAAAAAACTAAAAGACATCAATTTTTATCTAGAAACCGACCACGACAAAGTCCGCGAAGATCTAAAAATACTGAAAAGTATATGTCAAAAATAAAACTCCGCGTCCTCCCAAGATCCTCCAAAAACGAAGTCACCGGTAAAATGTCCGACGGCACCCTAAAAGTAAAACTAACCACCGCCCCAGTCGACGGCAAAGCCAACGAAGCATTAATAAAATTGCTATCGAATTATTTTGATAAACCAAAAAGCAAAATAAAAATCGTCACCGGCATGACGAGTAAAAACAAAACAATAGAAATTTTAGATTAAGGCAAATCCACACCACCTTCACTCCACGGGTTACACCTCACCACTCTCCACACCGCTTTCAAAACACCGATCACCACTCCGTGTTTTTTGATACTCTGTTTTCCGTACTCACTACAACTCGGATAAAATCGACAATATCCAAAAGGAAAAAATTTTTTCACCACCCCATGATCCGGAGAAACAGTCTTTTGATAAACCCAAATCAAAAAAACAATCGGCCATCCCAAAAAAATAGTTATCTTTTTAATGTAAAGAAGAAGGTTCCTACGCATAATTTAAAAAAATATTATTTCAATTGAGCGGGTTATGAGCCCGAGGCTCATCCTTTTGCCCCCGCGGGCAAAAAAAGCGAAATGAAATAATATTTTTTTAAATTACCTTGTTAGCACTTTTGCGTTTTTCAATAATACTTTCACTTCACCGCTAATCTCAGCAAATGTTTTCCCGACAATATTCGGCTTCGCCACAAAAAACAAATAATATCCTTCACGAATCGCCTCCCCCTTCATAATTTCCCGCAAAACCTCCACAATCTGTCTTTTTGCCCTATTACGCACAACCGCCTTTTTTGACACCTTCAATCCCACACTTACCGCCAACTTAAGCTGTTTTTTAAACTTATCCACATCTTCTTTTGGCGGAAAATAAGCCTCGTTTTTGGCTAATTCCAATACTTTCAAACTCAAAAACTGGTTATTTACCCAATAACCGTGGTTTAACACCAAATTAAAGTCCCTCACCTTAGTTAAATGATTTTCTTTTTTATACATACTCTCATTATAGCAAAGAAAAACCCTCGTTTCAATCGAGGGTTTTGGTTTTAGTGTGCTTTTCTCAATAGTTTTCCTGATTTCTCATCAGAAACCGTTAATTTTTTGCGCCCCTTTGCGCGACGTCTGGAAAGTACTGTACGACCATTCTTGGTTGACATTCTTTCTAGAAAACCATGCGCCTTGGCACGATGTTTTTTACTTGGTTGATAAGTTCGTTTAGTTGCCATACCTTTTAATTTAATGTATTATGCTGAATATATTACCACATTATTAGCTTTTAGTCAATAATCCACACAATCCACAACTTATCCACATACTTTGCACAGTTTTGTTGTTTACAACATTTGTGTTGATACATATCTGTGCTAAAATAACATAAAAGATTTAAAAAATCAACTTATGACCAACAATGAAATATGGCAGGCGGTTCTATCCGAATTAGAGCTGGTTATTTCCAAAGCAAACTTTAACACCTGGTTTAAAAACACTGGGATCGTTTCTTTTCAAGACGGACACGTTATTTTGTGCGTTCCAAACACCTTTAATCAGGCCTGGATTGAGAAAAAACACCACCACCAAATCATCCAGTCATTGGAAAGAATTACCGCCCTTCCTATCCGAAAGTTGGAATACAAAATTGAAAATATCAAAAATATAGTAGAAAAAATCATCAACACATCCTCTACTCCTCAAGTTAGCGCGGAATCAGAAAAACCGCCGTCTTACGCTCAACAAATTAACCACGCTCCGGTGCCGGCTCATGGATTCAACATCAATCCAAAATATAATTTTGACAGTTTCGTGGTTGGCAAGGGGTCGGAGTTGGCTTTTACTGCCGCCAAGGCGGTCGCTGATCGCCCAGGAGAGGCCTACAACCCACTATTCATCTATGGTGGCGTCGGTCTAGGAAAAACCCATCTTTTACAAGCAGTTGGCAATGAGTTGCTTAAAAAAAATCCACAAACCAACATCTTATACGTTAGCGCTGAAAAATTTACCAATGATTTCATTACCTCTTTGCGCAGTGGTGGAGCAAGAGACTTCCAAAACCGCTACCGCACCATCGACGCCTTGTTGATCGATGATATCCAGTTTATTGCCGGTAAAGATGCCAGCCAAGAATCATTTTTTCATACTTTCAACGAACTCCACCAAGCCAACAAACAGGTAATCCTCACCTCTGATCGCCCACCCAAAGCCATTCCCGCCCTTGAAGATCGTCTAAAATCCCGTTTTGAGTGGGGTATGATTGTGGATGTTTCCGCTCCTGATTTTGAAACCAGAGTAGCAATTTTGGGTAAAAAATGCCAAGAAAAGAATTTCATTTTGGACGACAAAACACTCAATACCGTCGCCACTATTGTTCAAAGCAACATCCGCGAGCTCGAGGGAGCGTTAAATAAAATCATTGCTTTCCACCAACTAAAAAATATGGCTCCGACCGCCGAATCGGTAAAATCAATCCTTTCAAGTTTTGATTCGGCCTCGGCGAGGCGATCCGTCACTTCCCAACAAACCATCGAAACGGTTTGTACGTTTTTTAATGTTTCCATTGAAAATGTTTGTGGAAAAAGCCGAGAAAAGAAACTGTCTTATCCTCGTCAGATAATTATGTATATTTTACGAAATGACCTAAAAATGTCTTTCCCTTCCATTGGTGATGAACTGGGTGGACGCGACCATACTACCGCCATGCATGCCAACGAAAAAATCACCAAAGAAATTGACAATGATTTAAAACTAAAACAAGAGTTGGAATTAATAAGACAGCGTTTGTATATTAATAATATATAAAAAATAGTTTTGTTTCTTCGCTTAGTGGTGTGCAAAAGATGTTAACAAGTTGTGAATAATAAGCTAACAAAAACACCACTTATCAACAGTAAAAAATAAAATTAAAAAAAACACTTTTATCCCCACAGTTTTCCACCGAACTATTAAAAAATTATCAACACTGTTTTTGGCTAATTTAAAAACAAAAAACGACTTATTAACTCTTTCCACAGCCTTATTACTATTATTATTTATATATATACTTAATTAAACAACATAACCACACCTCTCAATTATGAAAATAACCTGCACAAAAGAAAATTTATCAAAAGCCCTTTCGATTGTAGGAGGTATCGCCAACAAGAATACCACCCTCCCAATACTTGGTAATGTGTTGATTAAAGCCGACGATCAAAACACTGAAATAATCACCACCAACTTAGAGTTGGCTATAATTGCGCACATAAGATCAAAAGTAGACGAACCGGGGTCGTTTACTGTGCCGTCTAGAACAATAACCGATTTTGTTAGTTTGTTGTCTGACGAAAAAATAGAAATGGAGGTAAAAGAAAACGAACTGGTAATAACCTGTGGAAAATCTTCCACAAAAATAAAAGGAACACCAGCCGACGAGTTTCCGGTTATTCCATCAGTAAATACCGGAAACGGATTTTTGTTTAATGCCGAACAATTAAAAAACGGACTTGGACAAACAGTTTCATCTTTGGCAAAATCAGAAATTAGACCGGAATTGTCCGGAATGTATTTTGGTTTTAATACCTCTTATTATGCCGGCCTTATAATGGCCGCCACAGATAGTTATCGACTGGCTGAGAAAAAAATAAAAATACTACAAGGTGAGGGCGAGTTTAAAATTATTGTTCCAGGAAGAACAACACAGGAAATAATTCACATCTTGTCTTTGGCAGACAACGACGAACAAGAAAAAAACGTCAGAGTTTTGGTTGGAGAAAACCAAATTGCGATGCATTATGGAAACATTCAATTAGTCTCTCGTTTGGTTGAAGGCAACTATCCTGATTATGCTCAAATAATACCAAAAGAATTTAAAACCTCCGCGGTGTTTGACACCAACAAAATGAGCAAAGAGATAAAGATGGCCAGTTTGTTTACTACCATTGGTGTAAACGCCATATCTTGTCAAATAAACAGTCGAGAGGGTGTGATGAAGCTTGCCTCTACGTCTTCTCAGACGGGAGAATACAGTTCTGAAATAAGCGCGGAAATAAACGGCGACGATAATTCGATAATGTTAAACCACCGTTATGTTTTGGATGGCTTAAATAACATAAAATCAGAAATGAGCACAATTAAAATAATAAACGCCGATAGTCCGTGTTTGTTTGTGCCAAGCAACGACGATAGTTTTGTTTATATAGTAATGCCAATAAGACAATAGACTGTTTTTTTGTTTTATGTTTACTGGAATTATAGAAAATTTAGGAAAATTAGAAAAAAAAGATAACGCAAATTTTGTTTTTTCGTCTGATTTGGTTTTTTGTAATAAAATTAAAAAGGGCACCAGCGTATCGATCAACGGTGTGTGTCTGACAGTTGTAAGAAAACCAACCAAGACCAGTTTTTCTGTGGACGTAATGCCGGAAACACAAAACAAAACCATGTTGGGGAGGTTAAAAAATAAAGATGCGGTAAACTTGGAGCTTCCAGCGACAATAAATACTTTTTTATCCGGACATATTGTTCAAGGACATGTGGATGGAACCGGAATTTTAAAATCTATAAAAATAGTTGGAAATAGTAGTGTTTTAAAAATTCAAACAAACAAAGAGATTCTTGAATATGTAGTAAAAAAAGGATCAGTAGCCATAAACGGAATTTCTCTCACCGTAGTATCGGTTGGAAAAAATTATTTTACAACAGCGATAATTCCGTTTACTTTGGAAAATACCATGTTGTCAGATATTAAAATCGGTGACTGGTTAAACATCGAAACCGATATTTTAGGAAAATATTTAAAAAAGTTTTTAAATAAATAAACTAAATTTTATGAAAACAACAAAAGAACTCAAAATTGCAATAGTGAGTGGTGCTTTTTGGGAAGAAATTGTTGAAAATTTAGAAAAGCACTGTCTAGAAACATTGGTTCGAAAAGGTCTAGACGAATCGCAGGTAGAAATTTTTAGAGTACCAGGGTCATTTGAAATACCCTTGGCGGTAAAAAAACTAGCCCAAAAAAATATTTATGACGCGATAATTACTTTTGGCGCTATTCACAAAGGCAAAACATATCATTTTGAGTTGATTGCCAACGAGTGTGCCCGAGCGTGTATGAATGTCTCCTTAGAGTGTGGTGTGCCGGTAATTTTTGAAGTATTGGCGGTCTATGATATCCAAGACGCGATCGATCGATCCACTCAAATAAAAGAAAACCGTGGAGTGGAGGCGGCCAACGCGGCCCTGTCCATGATTTCCGTTTTAGGCGGAATGTAGGGAAGAAAACATTATTTTATTTCAACGGTCAGACTTTTTTCTTCAGTCTGTCCGTTTTTGTTTACGAGAGTTCCTTTTAGTGTATATTGTCCGGCGCCCGGAAAATTTTTCCAGATAAATTCCAACAAACCAGCATCGGTGAGGGTGTCTTCTTTGTGATTAAAGTCAAAAATATTTTTAGCAACACCTTTGGAGTTGATGAGTTGAATTTTTATATTTTTTATTTCATCCCAAAGGATCGGTTTTAGTTGAACGGCCTTTGGAAAATCTTCTTTGGATATTTTTATGTTTGTGCCGTCCACCCAACTAAACGTAGCTGGATCAAACGGTGTGTTGACTGAGAAAACAATTTGTGTTTGACCGGCATTTCCCTGGTCATCTATAGCAGAAACTTTTAACACATGTTGTATTGAATAAAGTTTGCTAAAAGTGTAAGAAAAACCAAACGGAAACACCTCACTAGAACCAACCTGTTCATTATCTATGAAATAAAAAACCTGTTTTATTCCGCGCGGAGCCGTGGCTTTTACTTCGATGTTTATTTGTCTGCCATTGATTGTTTCGTTGTGCATTGGTGATATTATCTGGACATGTGGAATTAATTCCGGATTGTAGTTGGAATCGTCATATTCTGTTGGTGGTTCTTCGAATGAAATTTCACGACCGTTGTTACTTTCTCTTTGTGCCCATTCGCGTAGAGAGTTTTCCCAATTTTCATATTGTGGGTCTACAGCAGGGTCAACAGGCATTGGTCCACGTGGATCATTTTTGTCCACATAATACAAAATATCATGTGGTGGTAAGTATGTTTTTTCAACAACCACTGCCGGCGGTGTAGAAGAAGTGGCGATACGCCCATTTACGCTATTTATTTTTAATTTTATTCCGCCATCTGATCCACGCAAAACCGGTTTGGTGGCATCGTTTTCTGGTGGAGTTGGAAAGGTTTCCGGCGGGGTGTTTTTTGTTGCTTCGCGCATAAACTGATTCCAAATCAAACCAGCCAAAGTGTTGCCCCCACCTTTCATCGGTGAAGGTTTGGTGTTGCCTACCCACACACCCGTTGCTATCGAAGGGGTATACCCCATTGTCCAAGCATCTTTGTAATCGTTGGTGGTACCGGTTTTTGCCGCGACCGCTCTGTCGGGCAAAGTAAGCGATCCATTTCTGCCAAACATATAAGCGCGAGCAATATCATCAGTTAGTACGCCGGTAATAGTTGCAGCTATTTCTGGTTTTACCGCCTCAATTCCCACGGTTTCTTTCCACTGTAAAATTACACTTTCTTTTGGGTCGGTAACTTTTAGAATACTAACTGGGGTGTGGTAGCTTCCATTATCAGCTAAAGTAGCATAAGCATTTGTATGTTCAAGTAAATTTACTTCAGCACCACCCAATACCAAAGTTAATCCAGGATCACCGGTAAAAGTGGTATATCCAAATCGTTTGGCAAATTCGATGGTTTCTTTTGTTCCAACCAAATACAGAGCCTTTACCGCTGGAATATTTAAGGATCCTTGCAGGGATTTGCGAAGTGTTACCAACCCATGTTCTTTGCCATCATAATTTTTTGGAGTGTAGTTTCCGTTGGTGCGCTGATCAAAGTTTGTTATGGTGTCATATACAACAGTGTCCGGTGTAAAACCCTTTTCAAAAGCGGCGGTATAAACAAATGGTTTAAACGAAGATCCAGGTTGGCGTTTTCCAAGTGTCGCCACATTAAATTGACCGTCGATTTCTTCATTCTCAAAATCACGCGAACCAACCATGGCCAATATTTGTCCGGTTTTAGGATCAATAGCCACCAAAGCGGCATTGTTGGCGTTGGATTGTTTGGCAAATTTATCTCCATTTTCCTTGACTATTTTTTCAGCCGCCTTTTGTTTGTCATAATCTATCGTGGTGATTACTTTCAAACCACCGTCGTCAACTAGTTTTTCTCCAAACTGATCGGCCAACAATTGTTTTACATACAAAACAAAATGTGGGGCATCCATAATACTGTTGCCTTTGTAAATTCTCAACGCTTCATTTTGGGATTGAGTTTTTTCTTCCAGTGTAATGTATCCCTGTTCGCTCATCAAACGTAAAACTGTATCGCGACGATTGCGCAAAGTATTGATATCGTTTAAATATCTACTAGGAGCCTGAATTAGGGCGGCCAGAGTAGCCGATTCTGACAAGCTGATATCTTTTGCGCTCTTATGAAAATAACTTTGACTGGCGGCCTCTACACCATAATTGGTGGATCCAAAAGGCACCTCGTTTAAATACATTTTTATAATCTCGTCTTTTGAATATTTCTTTTCCAAACGCAATGCCAATATCGCCTCTTTGATTTTTCTAAAAATAGAACGCTCATCCCCCACCACCGTATTTTTGATCAGCTGTTGAGTTATGGTAGATGCTCCACCGGACCCTGCTTTTCTTCCAATTAAATTATTAAAACCCGCCCGCATTATACTTAATACTGCCACCCCACTATGTTCGTAGAATTTTTTGTCCTCAATGGAGATTATGGCTTTTGGTAAAAGTGGCAACATCTGATCTAACCCAACCAATGTCCTTTTTTGGTTTTGATAAACCTCGTACAACAAATGCTCACCGGTGCGGTCGTATATTTTGGTACTTTGAGATATTTGGCGGTCACTTAGACGGTTTGGGTCTGGTAGATCTTTACTTATCCAAACCACCAATATTGTGCTCAATACAAACCCGGCCAAAATTACTGCGCCGGCAATTATAAAAATTTTTTTCATGAAGTTTTGGTTAAAATCCTTTTAATTATACTACGCCCCCTTGCTATTGACAAATTTGCCTTTTTGAGCTATACTAAGGCGTTATGAAAGAGGAGGTATCTTATATGGATATCTTTTTTAATTAACAGAAAGTGGCTAGTGTTAGCCAAAAAAACAAAATGAACAAGCTAAAAACAATCAATTTTTCTCTTATTATAGCCATTTTAGTGGTAGAAGCTTTGCTTCCTGTCATGGTAATGGCCAAAGGAACTGATATTTTGGCTAACTTTACAAAGAAAGAGCTAACGATTTCTGAAAGCTATGAAGGTAAGCTATTCCACTTGACAAAGGATGTCAAGGCTCCAAACAAGACAGTAATGACTGTTTTGACCTCATATACTAGTACTCCGGACCAAACTGACGATTCTCCGTTTATTGCGGCTTCTGGGAAACATGTTTATGATGGTATGGTAGCCGCCAACTGGTTACCGATGGGCACTAAAATCAAAATCCCTTCTCTTTATGGTGAAAAAGTTTTTACCGTAGATGATCGTATGAATTCCCGCTATGGCTACGGCCGTATGGATATTTGGTTGGATACTTCACGCGCGGAAGCCAGAAAATTTGGTGTTAAGCGCGCAATCGTTGAAGTGTATTTTGCCGAGGCTCCTATCAAAATCAAAGTCGCCAAGATTGATCGTACTTAAAAAAACTTCAAAAAGCATCCCACAAAGGATGCTTTTTTAGTTGTTGTGTTTTACTCGAAACTGCAGAGCCTCCGCTAGATGGTTTAAAGAAATGTTTTTTTCATTGGCCAAATCGGCAATCGTACGGGATATTTTTAAAATTCGATTATAGGCGCGAGCGGATAAATGCATTTTGTCTACCGCCTCGCCAAGTAAATTTAAGGAGTCGGAATTTAATTGACAGTATTTTTTTATTTCATTATTTCCCATTTCAGCATTGGTGGTTATGTTTGTGTCAAAAAAACGCGCCCGTTGAATTTTTCTGGCACACTCTACACGTTTGCGAATATCAGCGGACGGCTCACCGTTTTCAGTTGACGAGAGTTTTTCAAATCTTAGTCTTGGAACTTCCACGTGTAAATCGATGCGATCCAAAATTGGACCACTAATTTTCTTTTGGTATTTTAATAAAGTTGATGCTGAACAATTACAATATTGTTCGGGGTCACTGGCATAACCGCACGGACAAGGATTTTGGCTGGCAACCAAAATAAATAATGCCGGAAATTGGATACTACCGCGAGCGCGTGAAATAGATATCGTGCCATCCTCGAGTGGTTGTCGAAGTGCTTCCAAAACACCCCGATTAAATTCTGGAAATTCATCCAAAAACAAAACACCACGATGTGCCAAAGATATTTCTCCGGGACGTGGGTGTGATCCGCCGCCTACCAAAGCCACGTTTGAAATAGAATGATGTGGTGAACGAAATGGACGCTTTCGAATTAAACCTCCGCGCAACAATCCAGCGATAGAATAAATTTTTGTAATTTCCAAAGTTTCTTTTTCGGTGAGTGAAGGTAGTATGGTTGGCAGTGTACGCGCCAACAAAGTTTTTCCGGAACCGGGTGGACCGGAAAGTAAAATATTGTGTCCACCACTAGCCGCAATTTCAAGTGCGCGCTTGGTAAATTCCTGACCTTTTATTTGCGACATATCCAGACTAAATATTTCTTCGTCCGGTAAGTTATTTTTTTTAATAAACAATTCGATTGTTTTCTCTCCAATGATATGTTCGACAACCTCTTTCAAAGTTTTGGCTGGCAAAACATTTATTCCGTCTATCAGCGAAGCCTCATCTGCGTTTTCTTGTGGAACTATTATATTTTTTATATCTTTTTCTTTGGCAAACAAAGCAATCGGTAGGACGCCGTTTACCGCGCGCAACGAACCGTCGAGTGCTAGTTCGCCGATCATCAAAGTATCCTCGGTGTTTTGTTCTTTTCCAAGACTAGCCAAAACAATGCCAACCGCCATTGGTAAATCATAAGCCGGACCCTCTTTGTGCAGATTGGCCGGGGCCAAATTTATTAGAATTCTAAAATTAAAAGGATATTTGTATCCTGAATTTTTTATAGCTGAATGTATTCTGTCCTTTGCCTCTTGGATTGAAGTGTCGGTAAGACCGATGATGCCAAAATTAGTTTGGCCTTTGTTGATGTCAACCTCCACCTCCACCGGCAAACAGCTCAACCCGACAGGAGCCGCCGACCGAAGTTTGACAAACATAATTACGATTTAAAAAATTTATGCGGTAATAGATAAAAGATAAAACCGGCCACAATTAAAACATCGGCGAGGTTGATCACGCCGGTGCCAATTAAAAAATAATCAATAGTAGTTTTGTAAATTACTCGATCAATCAAATTCGACATCGCCCCCCAAAAAATAAAAGACAATCCAATAAAAAAATTCAGATGAGTTGGGCGAAAAAAGTATTTTATCAAAAGCCAAGCGATAATTAGTATTATCGGTATCGTAAAAAGTATTGTTGCAATATTTGGTAAAGGCAAACTAAACGCCACGCCATGATTTTGAAACGGATTCCAACCAAAAAATTTTAAAACAATGAATTTGTTTGTAAAAACACGCAAAGATAAAAATTTTATTATTTGATCAAGGCAAAATAAAAAAAAGCCCACAATAAAAACAATTAATTGTAGGCTTTTGGTTTGCATGTTGAATTAAATTTCCTGAGTGATGGCCTTTTTGCAGGAAACACAAGCGTTGGAAGTCGGACGGGCGGTCAGTCGTTTTTCGTCGATTGGTTTTTTGCAATATTTGCAAATTCCGTATGTGCCATCCTCCAAACGTTTGAGTGATTGGTTGATATCGCGTAAAGTTTTTTCAAAACTTTCTTCCAATGGAACTTCGGCAGCGTACTCTGCCACTTCGGCGGCATTTTCGTCGTCTTTGTCGCCGTATTCCGGGTAGTTGCTGTTGTAATCACCGGAAACACGAGTATTTTTTTTGGTAAATTTGCTCAACTCTTTTTCAACAGTCTCTTTTTCCTGTTGGAGTAATATTTTTATTTTAGCAACAAAATCTTTGTTAAAAGTCGTTTTAGCCATATGGGTTAGTTATTTTCTATGGAAGTAATTATAGCAGATTATTAAACATAGTCAAGCAAAATTTTTTGAAAAAAAATAAGGGCGTAGTATCCCGATAAACATTGTTTTAAGGATCTCGCCCTTAAGGCGCTGTACATGGTGAGATAAGTCGTCGTATAGACGAAGCTATCATCAGCCAAGACAGTAATACCTTCCGACCGCTTGATGGTATTACCTCAGGCATGAGTCTGACACAAAAGGTCAAACAAATGCAGAAAATTTGAGGTTACCGGACAAGAAGTACAGATTCGCCACTACTACTTCAATGTATTTGTATAGCAGTTGTAAATCCACTTCTTTGAACTAAGCAGTTCGTAGGGTTATGTCCACTGATAAGTGGACGTTTGAGTTGTAGTAAAGAACTACATAATTAGTATAACACGAGAAATGGGTTTTGTCAATAGGTTTGTATAGACTAGTGTATACAAACAAGGTTTGTTTTGTAGTTAGCCAAAAAAATAGAGAGGGTGGCGGTATAAAAAAATTGTTATCCACATCTGGGTGTGGATATACACATAGTTATCCACAGTTTGTATAGAGTAGTGTATACAAAAACAAGATTGAAAGGTGTGGACAAGGGCGGTAAGGTTGACTTTTTGGGTGAAATATGGTAGTGTGCAGGCATGCCTCTGCTATTACACGCGACAATCGCGTCTTCGGGCGGGGCGAAAGGCAGTATGTCGGTGTCATTGATCATTTTGATCACAGTTGCGCTCGGTTTCGGCTTTGGCGTGCTCATTTTTGGAGTGGTAAGGGCAGTACACGCCCAAGCGGTGAAAAACACCAAAGGAAGTGAGAGGGAATGAGTTGTCCTGCACACCCCCGTCGAGCGACTGCTCACGGGGTACACCTACGGCGAGGTAACAAAAAACCACCCGCACTACGCGAGTAGAAAAAGTATTTTCTATTCACGCGACGGGTGGTTTTTGTTTTGCCCGCCAAAGCCTTGGCGGAGGCGGGTTTATTTCTGTTTTCCAGTAATTATATTCTGGGCCACATTGTTTGGCACATCAGCGTAATGGCCGAATTCCATTGAAGAACTGGCACGACCTTGACTCATAGAGCGCAAGGAAGTGACATATCCAAACATACTGGCGAGAGGCACGATTGCTTTTACTACCTTCATTTGACCACGGTCAAACATTTCTTGAATTTGTCCACGTTTTGAATTCAAATCTCCGATACAATCACCCATAAATGGTTCCGGGGTTACCACTTCTATTTTCATTATTGGTTCCATGATTACTGGGTTGGCTTTTTTGCAAGCGGCTTGAAAGGCCATAGATCCCGCCATCTTGAAAGCCATTTCGGAAGAGTCGACTTCGTGGTATGAGCCATCAAAGACAGTTACTTTGATATCCACTACCGGATAACCGGCTTGAATACCGCGGGTCAAAGATTCTTTGACACCTTTTTCAATAGCTGGGATAAATTCACGAGGAATCACACCGCCCTTAACATCGTCCACAAATTCAAAGCCTTTGCCAGCTTCTTGAGGCTCAACTTTGAGATAACAATGACCATATTGACCACGGCCACCGGATTGTTTGATATACTTACCTTCAGCCTCAGCAGAAGTGCGAATAGTTTCCTTATAGGCAACTTGTGGAGCACCCACATTGGCTTCCACTTTGAATTCGCGACGCATACGATCCACGATGATATCCAGATGTAGCTCTCCCATACCTTCGATGATGGTCTGTAAAGTTTCTTCATCAGTATGTACACGGAAAGTAGGATCTTCTTCAGTGAGTTTTTGTAGAGCCATGCCGATTCTTTCTTGGTCAGCCTTAGTTTTTGGTTCAATGGCCACGGAAATAACCGGTTCCGGGAAGATGATTTTTTCTAAAACGATTGGTTTTTTTTCATCACAAAGAGTGTCTCCGGTAGTAATATCTTTTAAGCCAATTGCCGCGGCGATTTCACCTGAAAATACTTCAGTTAAATCTTCGCGATGGTTTGCATGCATACGAACGATACGTCCAAGACGGCTACGTTCACCACTGGTAGAGTTAAACAAATAACTGCCAGCAGAAACTTTACCGGAATATACACGGAAGAAAACCAATTTTCCGACGAATGGGTCGGTGGCAATTTTAAAAGCTAGCGCAGAAAAAGGTTCATCATCGGAAGGGTTGCGAATTTCTTCAGCTTCAGTTTCCGGATTAATTCCTTTGACTGGAGGTAAATCGGTTGGAGCCGGTAAATAACGGATTACCGCATCAAGCATCATTTGTACGCCGATATTGGCTAGAGCTGAGCCACAAATTACCGGATACATTTCATTTTTTAAAGTGAGAATGCGAATGCCGGTGTGAATTTCATCAATAGTAAGTGCTTCAGCGTTCAAAAACTTTCCCATTAGTTCATCGTTGGCTTCAGCGGCCTTTTCTACCATTTTGGCCCGGTATTCTTTTACTTTTTCTACCATATCGGCTGGAATTGGAATTTCCACGATGTTTTCACCGTGTGCGCCTTCAAAATGATAGGCTTTTTCTTCTATCAAATCAATCAGCCCCTCAAAAGTACTATCTGCACCGATTGGAAGTTGGATAGCAGTCGCTTTTCTAGACAAACGTTCTTGGATAGAGTCTAAACTCATGTAGAAATCTGCGCCAAGTTTGTCCATTTTGTTTATAAATGGTACGCGTGGCACATTGTATTTGTCGGCTTGGTGCCAAACAGTTTCGGACTGTGGTTCTACACCCTGAGAGCCATCGAACACAGCTACAGCGCCATCAAGCACACGCAAAGAACGCTCTACTTCTACAGTAAAGTCCACGTGTCCAGGAGTATCAATAATATTGATGCGGTGGTCTTTCCAAAAACAGGTAGTCGCGGCAGAAGTAATAGTGATACCGCGTTCTTTTTCCTGTTCCATCCAATCCATTTCGGCAGCACCTTCGTGCACCTCGCCGATTTTGTGTTTTTTACCGGTATAAAAAAGCACACGTTCTGTTGTTGTGGTTTTGCCGGCATCAATATGAGCGGCAATACCGATATTACGTGTTTTGTCTAGTGAATATTCACGAGGCATAGAGTTTGAAGTTTAATTTAATTGTTGTTTTTTATTTTGCAAATCTAGCAAAATGGGCAAAAGCTTTGTTGGCTTCAGCCATACGATGTACGTCGTCGCGTTTTTTGATAGCATCACCAACACCTTGTTGGGCGTCAGCAATAACTGTGGCCAATTTTATATACATTGGCTGGCCTTTTTTGTTGCGAGCGGCATCAATGATCCAGCGAAAAGCCAAAGCATTTTGACGTTCACCACGAACTGGTAGTGGTACTTGATAGTTTGCACCACCAACACGGCGGGAGCGGACTTCTACCTGAGGGCGGATTGTGTTGATAGCCTCTTCAAAAATTTTAATTGGGTCTTTTTTGGTATCAGCGGCAATTTTATCCATTGCAGAATAAAAAATAGTTTGAGCCACTGATTTTTTGCCACGTTCCATCAAGAAGTTGGTGAATTTAGCCACCAATACGCTTCCATATTTTGGATCCGGAGCAATAACTCGTTGTTTTGATTGCTTTCCTCTCATATTTTATTAAATTCAAATTAGTAGGTGACTAAATTATTTCTTGGCAGCTTTTGGACGTTTGGTGCCATACAAACTGCGACTGCGGCGACGTTTGTCGATACCTTGGGTATCATAAACACCGCGTACGATATGATATCGAACACCCGGTAAGTCTTTTACACGACCACCGCGCAAAAGCACGATAGAGTGTTCCTGCAAAGAATGACCTTCACCTGGGATATAAGCGATAACTTCCATACCATTACTCATGCGAACCTTGGCTACTTTACGCAAAGCGGAGTTTGGTTTTTTTGGAGTAGTGGTGTAAACCTTGGTGCAGACACCTCTTTTGAAGGCACAGCCCTTGGCAAAAACGGTTTTACGGCGATGCAAGTTATCAATAGTAAACTGCAATGCCGGTACTTTTGTTTTTCGTACTTTACTAGTACGCCCCTTTTTTATCAGTTGATTTACTGTAGGCATAGTTGAATTAATTTGGCTAATCTTAGATGATTTAGCGATATTTTTAATTAAAAAAACTGACCATATATAATCAGCCACGATTCTTCTGGTCTCTTTCGAGATAAAGCGTTAGATTTGCGCCCTGTCTCTAAGATCGTTCTAGGACAAATAGTATAACAGTTAAGCGGTTTTGTCAAGCGCACTTGTCCCGTTTTTCTTCTTAGTTGTTGGTTTGAATGGGAAAGATACAAAAAACTTGGTTCCGGCGTTTTCTTTTGATTCAAACCAGATCTTTCCACCAAGTTGTTCGGTAATAGACTTTACCATATACAGACCAAGTCCGGTACCGGTAATTTCTTTTGCCATCACGTTTTCTGCGCGGAAAAGCTTGGTAAATATTTTGTCTTTGGCCGAGGTTGGAATGCCATATCCGGTATCGGCCACGGTTAACAAATACTCTTTTTTGTTTTGAGGTTCGATGTTTATTGTGGCACTGCCTTTGGCTGGCGTATATTTGATGGCGTTGGTGATCAGGTTTTGCAACAACATGCGCATCATTTTTATATCCGAATTTATTTCCGGTAATTTAGCAGGGATATTTTTTTTAATATTTAATTTTTTATCTTCGATAGCGCTCGCGTTTTCTTTTTCTACTTCACCGATTAAATCAACAATATTGATTGGAACCAACTGAACGGACAGGGTGCCCAAATCCAAACGAGAAACATTGAGTAAATCATTTACCATTTCTACCATGCGCTGGTTGCCATCATAAACTTCTTGAAGGTAATTTTTTTGTTCATCGTTGATTTGTCCGGCATCGCCTGATAATAACATTTCCACATACCAATTGATAGTAGACAGCGGAGTGCGTAGTTGGTGTGAGGCCAAAAATACAAACTCACTTTTTATTTTGTCTATTTCCTTTTCTTGGGTGATATCGCGAAAAACCTCAATCGCGCCGATTATTTCGTTTTTTAATATTATCGGCATGGCGCTGATATATACAGCCAGATCCACATTATCTTTTCTGACAAAATGATAATTTGAGGTGATTATTTTTTTTCTTTTGATTAAAGATGTATGCAATGGGTGTTTTTCTAGTGGGACATGTACTCCCTTTTCATCGGACAATAGGGAGATGTCTCCTAATTTTTTCCCCATCATATCGTCTTTCCATGACAACATATCTCTCGCGGCCTGATTGAAGAAAATTATGATTCCGTTTTTGTCAGTAGCCACTACACCATCACCGATACTGGCGAGCATCGCCTCTTCTTTCGCCTTGTCGTGTTCGCTTTTTATTTTTATTTTTTTAAATTCTTTTAGCAGTTGGCGAGATTTGAAAGAAAGGTGTAAAAATAATACCAAAACCAACACCACAAAAGTGCCAGCGGAAAATAATATAAAATAAAAATAATTAAAAACCATATTAACGTGTTACACTTATTGTTTCTCCATTTTCTGCTCCACAAGCCGTAATATTGATACGACTACCGGCAGTTTTACGCACAGCATAATAAGTTTTATTGGCTGATCCCAGTTTGGAATCAAACGGAATGGATGTAATGTAGTTGCTGACTAAGCTGGAAGTGAGATCAAGACAAGATGCTTCAGTGTTGGTGGGTGTAGAGGAAGAAACGCTGCTTCCGCCGGCGGTGGTTTGGGTGCCTGAAATAGTTACACTTTTTAAATCCGGTGACACGCTACTGTTGGTTGTGTCAAAAAATGATTTATATTGAAAATATCTACCGGCTAGGTTGGATAAAGAAAAAGCTGGTGGTGGGTTTGGTGTGCTGTTATTAATGTCTGAAAAATAAGTGTTGGCAGTGCCGTCTGGTCCAACAAAAGTACCGTCGGAACAATCGGCAGTGGCACAGGCACGAACCTGGTGTTTTAAACTCAAAGCGCCGCGTTTGTACATATCAGAAATTTCGGTAGCGGATAAAACACGATTATAAATAGCGAAATCATCTAACCAACCATTAAAAAAAGAAGTTGTTCCTATATAACGAGCACCAAGATATACCGGCTGAGTTCCAAAATTATTGGTGCTGTTTGCATTATATCCCAAAGTGGAACCTGTAGTTTTTACTCCATTTATATACACTGAACATTCGTTGGTAGATAAACTTTTATCATGAATAACCACCACATGATACCAAACATTAGCCTGTAAAACATTATCCGCTACCCAGTTAACATAAGAATTATTGCCTTTATGTCCAGCGTAAAACCCACCACCATTTTGCAAACTAGCGATATAACTATCATTGCGATAATTATAATCAGATGACGCTTCATAAAGAATTTGCGTGGCTGGATTAGTTAAAGAATTTATTTTCATCCAAAAAACCACCGTTATCTTATTGGTATCAGAAACATTCACCGGACCGGTACTAGCATAATCATTCACACCGTCGAATCTCATTCCTTTGCCTATCACTCCATCAGATTGATATGCCAACCCATTATAAGTAGTGGCGTTATTGTTATTGCCAGAAAAATCCTGCAATACTCCGCTTGTTTCATTCATGTGATACAACAATTTATTCCCTGTCATATCTGCATTACCGGTTGAATAACCGGTTTCAATTTGAGCGTTACTAGGTAATTCTTTTCCAATTGGGCGATTAGGCACAAAAGCTAACGAAGCCCAAGTAGTAGCTAAACTAGCGTCTTTGATGCTAGACAAATATGTACCAGAAGTTCCGGAAGATAATTTTAATAAATTAGTATTTGTGTCATAAGTGGTATTATTGTTTGTGCCATTGAAGGTAGATTGATCGTTGTCAGTAAAAGCGACCGGGCCGGTTGTTCCGACAGTGCTTGTTCCACTGACGCTTGTGGCACCACAAGCCACATTACATCCGGAGGTGTCAGTACCAAGCATGCGAAGATTTCCGTCTATACTAGTTGGGAACAATCCGTTGTTATCCAAAGAAAATTGATAAATTGCATTTAAAATAGAGCTAACATCCGATTGTCTGGCGGCATTTCTGGTCGCGCCCAGTTGTTTGCCCGGATTTATAGCAACAATAACAATACCGGCTAATATAGCGATAGCGGCTACCACCAACAATATTTCTAGGAGGGTGAAACCGGAATTATTTTTGTCCATTTAAAAAAATTATCTAGTAACACTAATAGTTTTTCCTTGTTCTGCAGAAGGTGCGGAAACGGTAATGCGACCATTGGCACTTTGCAGTATCTTGTATCCAGTACCATTCGTACTTACACCAGTTGGATCGGTTGGAATAGCGGTTATATATGTCTCGTTGTTTGTCAAAACTGACAAATCTACCAACCCCGCACAACTACCGCCAGTTTTGCAAATTTCAGTGGCCGATTGAGTGATGCCGGCTGGTAAAACACCTTTGCTATCAATAGAATATTGGTAAACAGCATTTAAAATTGTATTTACATTTACTTGTCTTTGAGCATTGCGAGTGTCGGCCAATTGTTTGCCTGGATTAATGGCGACGATTACGATACCAGCCAAAATTGCGATAGCGGCTACCACCAATAATATTTCCAAAAGGGTAAAACCTTTTTTGTTTACATTTTGCATATTTTGTAAGTGAATAATAAATTAATTAAATTATATTCTTTATTATAACACGTTTTAATTGTTGGGTTAAGATGGTATTAGAAAGACACCACCTCTTGCCAAGAACCGATTGTGATTTTTGGATCAATTTGGTTTACAACCGTCTTTACTTTTCTGATAACCGCGCCCACTTGTGAGGATGATTGTATTATTCTAGACTGTTCACCGCTGTTAATAATTTCATAATTACAAGCCTGGTTTCCAATTTGGGCGCTACCTACTCCAATCGTCGAAGAACACGTTTGTATTTTATTTAACGCCACCTCAACACAAGCATTGGCAGTGGCTTTGGCAGTATTTGATTGTTCCAAAACAAAACTATTTTGATAAGAATATAATCCGGACAACACTAAATACAAAACTACCGCTGTACCAAAAGCACCGACGATCAAGACGCCGATCAAGACGGCAAAACCATTTTTTTCAAGGTTGTCGCAATGTAGCTGTGCCATAAAAAGTTTGACTATAATTATATTCTGTTCTGCCGGCAATATTATTGTAGCTTAGTGTAAAATTTATTTTAATGGAATTGTGTGTGTTGTCCGGAGTTAAATTTAAAAACTGGAGATCACTTACGAGCAGGCTGTTTGAGGAAAGAGTTACTGTTTGACCGAGTTTGGTTTCGCGTAGTGTATTGCTCGAGATGTCAAAGGTAATATTTTGTCCGGAAAAATCTTGTAATTGTAGGGTTGTGCCACCAGATTCATTTGTCGGTGAAATAACTACCACCGAGTTTCTAATTTCTTGACTCAGGAGTTGAAGTATTTGGGCTCCTTGTTGTTCTACCATGTTGATAGTTTGGTTTTTTACTCTAGACTGAGTGAGTAGTGCAATCATAGCGGTAATGGCCAATAACAAACCGGCGGCTATTACGGTATATAGCAAAAGTTCGATCAAAGTAAATCCACGACGGTTGTTTTTTAAATTGGATATATTATATTCCACAAAATTGTGTGCTAGTACCAGCGCTTGTTGCCGTGCGCCAATCGGTGAATAGTGTCGAAAATGATACAGATACCTGATTGCCACCGGATTGTTTCCAAGAAACTTGGGAAACAACCTGTTTGGTTTGAGAATTTATATCGGCAATAGTCAAGGTGCGAGTGAATTCGTTTATGATGTCCGGTTGGTTGGTGAAATTCCATTTGTTGTTTGCTATTAGGCCGTGTTCACCAACAGTAAGATTGGCAAAATTTTCATCTCGAATACTGCGAACTGCTTCGACTCCTTCTTCCGCCAAAAAAATAGCGCGACTTCGTTGCCCGGCACGCAGAGTGCTTTCTTGACTAAAACCCAGCACCCCCAAAAAAGCCAAAGCAAACATTCCTAGTAGACCACTGGATAAAATAATTTCTATCAAAGAAAACCCGTTTGGTTTTTTGTTTTTTGAGTTTAGCATAGCATCACGGTGTATTTATTGTACCCACTTCGTTGATACTTAGTTGTGATTGGCGACCGTCTTGGTGTTCCAATTTTATTGTTCCAATCACGTTGGGTATTCCAGATAGTGGAGAGAAAACTATTTCTGACAATCCGGAAATATTTATAGTATTTGGCAAAGAAAAGGTTTCGTCAAATGCCTGATCGCGATTGGCAAAATCTTGTCCTTTAAAAATGATTAATGATCCGCTTTTTATTTCTACTCCCCAAGCTGAGTCACTGTCGACTGCCTGTGATTTCAATTGCGCTCGGTGCAAAATGTCACCAACCGTGGTATTGGTAATATTCATTTCGTTTTCTGCCTGCAAAGATAAATACATTGGTGCGGCGACCGCTGCTAGCACACCCATCAGGGCAACCACTAAAAGTAGCTCCAAAAGCGTAAAGCCATTTTTATTTTTTTTATACATAATTTTAGAATGTGGACGAAGCGGTCTGGATATATTGCGCACTGACCCAACCATATTGATCAGGTGACAAAACAATTTGATACCAACCGTCTTGAATACTTATGTACTCAAATTTTTCTCCAATAGAAGCTTTTCTCACCAATTCAGATTTTGATGATGGTGCTGTGCGGATATTCAAAAAACCAACTTTATTTTGTGATACTTCCAAAAATCCTGTTGTTGGTATGTTTGGGGTGGAAGTTGAAACAACCGTCCCTTGAGTTCCGATAATTATGACAGTGCTAGTATTTTGCACTACCGGCGTAGTGGTGACAAACAAAATTGTTGTAGTGGAAGTATTGGACAAAGTGGACGTAGAGGAAATAGTAGATGTTGTAAAAGCGGTAGAACTGGCGATAAACAAGTTTGGTTTTGGAGGAGAAATTTGCACTGAATTTGAAGTATTGTTGTCTTGAGGTTTTTGATTTAGTCCGCCCACCAAACTGTAAATTGGTAAAATTACTGCCATCGCTACCGCCACTACCCCAAGCCAAACTATCACCAATAGTAGTGGTTCCAAAATTACGCTTAAATTTTTGGTGGTTAATTCGGTTTTGCTTTCATAATTTTCGCTGATATTCAAAAATATTTTTCCCAATCTGCCGGAGCGCTCACCAACCGCGATTAAACTCTGAATAGTAGTCGGAATAAGTTTTCGAATATGTTTATTGGCACGGAAACATTCTTCAAAAGATTTTCCTTCTTCCACCCCCTCTTTGAGTTGTACATATATTTTTCCATACGCGCGCAAAGTGCCGGATTCTTTTAATGAGTTTAGGGCTTCGGTTACTGGCAACCCCGCTTCAAGCAAAGTACCCATGATATAGCCAAAACGCGCCAACTCCACTTCGCGAATGAGATTTTTGATTCCCGGAATAGAAAATAAAATCGCCTGACCGATAAATTTTGTTTTTTGATAGAAAAATAAAAAGTAGAAAAAAATAATAACACCAACGATAAAAGATGGGACTACTACCGATCCATAGCGTGATAAAAATCCGCCAAAACTCATGAGCAATCTGGTAACTAGTGGAAGTTTTAAATTTAGTTGGCTAAAAACCGTAGAAAGTTTTGGTAATATAAACCAAGCAATTCCGATACCCACAGTCATGGCCACGCCCATCACAAACACCGGATACATCATGGCCGCTCGTATTTTGGATTTAAATGATCGGCTTTTGGATTGTTGAATGACCACAACCGCCAAACTTTCATGTAATCTGCCGCTGTCTTCGCCGATTTTAATCAAAGATATAATATGTGGAGGTAATAGTTTGGTTTTTTCCAAAGCTTGCCACAAACTAAAACCGGAATTGATATTTTCTACTAATTCGTCAATTATGTTTATAAGTTTTGTGGACTTTACTTCGGCTTTGATAGCTGTCAGCGCTTCGATAATATCCATGCCGGAAGCCAAAAGCATGGATAAGTTTTCTACAAAATACACGCTTTCTTCAGCAAAACCAAAAGTAAAAGACAAAGCACCACTTTTCTTTTTTGGAGGAGTTATCTTATTTTTTATTACTTTATCCGGTTTCATTGGATAAAATTAAAATTTTGGTGGCTCGGCCATTCTTAATAATTCTTCTAAAGTGGTTATACCATTTTTAACTTTTTCTATACCATCTTCAAACAAAGTAACCGATCCTTGTTTTCTGGCAATTTTCCAAATTTGAGCAGTCGAAGGATGTTGTAAAATCAATTCTTGCAGTTCAGGAGTGACCTCGATGAATTCGTAGATAGCGGTGCGACCACGAAAACCGGTATTGCCACAACTGGCGCACCCTTTGCCTTTGTATAGTACGATATGTTTTCCGGAAAAATATTTTTGTGCATCTTGAGGAATAGTTTTTTTGACGTCTTCTTTGCTTAGTGTAGTGCTAAAACGACACTGGTCGCAGATTTTTCGAACCAAACGTTGAGCAATCAGAACAACTAAAGTAGACGACAATAAAAACGGCTCAATATCCATATCCAAAAGACGTGGCACTGCGGTGGCGGCGTCATTGGCGTGGAAAGTAGACAACAACAAATGCCCGGTAAGCGCGGCGTTTACTGCAGTTTCGGCGGTTTCTTGGTCACGAATTTCACCAACCAATATAATATCCGGATCTTGGCGGACAATAGAGCGCAAACCTTTGGCGAATGTGAGGTTGGTTTGTGAATTGACTTGAATCTGGTTGACACCCGGCATTTTGTATTCTACCGGATCCTCGATAGTTGTAATATTGACAGTCGGGTTGTTTAATAATTTTAATAAAGCATAAAGCGAAGTGGTTTTGCCGGAACCGGTTGGCCCAGTCACCAAAATCATCCCAAAAGGTTTGTTTATTGCTTTTAATAGCAATTCTTGATCGTGTTTGGATAATCCCAAATCACTGAAAGAAAAACTGCGAACATATTGAGACAAAAGACGAATTACTACTTTTTCGCCATTGAGAGTTGGTAAAATGGAAATACGCATATCTACCGTGTATTTTTCTCTCACCTGTCTAGCGGCGCCATCTTGAGCGGAAAAATGCTCATCGATTGGTAGTTGGGCTTGAACTTTGATGCGGTTTAAAATATTGCCATAATAATCTTTTGGAATACGACCCGCTTCCTGCATCACACCATCAATACGAAAACGCACGATTACTTCTTTTTCTTGTGGTTCCAAGTGAATATCTGAAGCGCGATAAGCTACAGCGTCATCGACAATTTCGTCGATAATTTCCGGAGCGATTCGTTTTTGTTGTTTTATAATCTCATTGAAACGTGTTTCCAGTGTTTTTAAATAATGGATAAAAGACTCTTCAACATCCTCAGTAAAAGAAAAAGTCACAACTATTTTTTTGCCCTTAAAAATAGTTTTTAATTTTTTGGTTAATTCCGCTTGGGTTGGGTCGTCTGTCGCTATTGTCAGCTCTTTGTCTGTTTGGCGAAATATTACGGCGTGGAATTGTTTGGCTACTTCTTCCGGTAATAATCGCACTTGTTCCTGACTAGGTTTGTAAGTGTTCAAATCAGAATAACTAACTTTGTATGATTCGGCTATAGCCTGTCCGAGCAGGTCTTTGTTGATAATTTCAGATGATAAAAGCCACTCCACTACAGTACCTTGGGTGGTTTTGATGGCGGTTTCGGCTTTGGAAATATCTTCGGCGGTAACATAATTTCCATCCAATAATATTTGTTTTATTTTTTTATCATCGATGTTCATATTTGTTTAAGACATTAAAGTGCCTACGATATAATCAACAATTTTATTTATTGGAGTGTCAGATTTTACAAAATACCATTTTGCGCCCATTGATTTTGCTTTTTGTGCATCGTCTTCTTGTCCCAAATTGGAGGAAACTATTACCGGGGTTTTGTCTTTGTTTTCTTTCATGGCTTTCATTACCCCAAAACCATCTAATTTTGGTATCATCAAATCCAACAACACCAAATCAAATTTTTGTTTTTTTAAATTTTCCAAGGCCGCTTCCCCATCGGAAGCAATCACAGTTTCAAAACCGGAATGGCTTAATTTTAATTCCAAAGCATGAGCCATCGGTTTTTCGTCCTCTACTATTAAAATCTTTTTTAATTTTTTATCAGAAGTTGTTGGCATAAAATATTTATTGTTAACATTATATCACAAAATTACGTTTCAAACAAAAAGTTTTAAACAAAATTAAATAAATTAAAAATACCGTTTGCCAGTTAGCAAACGGTATTTTATAAGTCATCAATATTTCGCAGGAAGCTACCCGGAGTGATTTTAAAAGGCTGGTCTTCCGGAATATATTGAATCTCACCATCATCGTTGTCAAAAACCGTACTTTTGTAGGATAAAATAGAATGGTCGTCGATTAAATCTTGGCTAATTTCGGACAAAAACAGGCTCGGTCCGGCGGTGGAACCCCAGCTTTCGGTGGACATTGGATAGGTTAAAAAAAGATGTTTTTTGGCACGAGTGATGGCCACATAAAACAATCGGCGTTCTTCTTCCAGTCCGTTTTGTTCGGACATAGCGCGACTGTTTGGAAAGGCATCATTGGCAATGTTGATAATAAATACCACCTCCCATTCCAAACCCTTGGCCTGATGAATGGTGGACAAAACCAATCGTTTTTGTTGTTCATTTTGTTTTTGGTTGATGGTTGTTGATTTGGCAAATGATTCTTGCAAGCTAGCCTCAGACAAAAAGTCCGAAAGATTTTTATGTTTGGCCGCAAAAGTCGCCATTTGTTCCAAATCTTTTTTTCTGTCTTCGCTGTCTAGATATTCAGAAGTGAGGTATTCGCTGTAACGAGAATTTATAATAGCCTCAACCAAATCACCGGGATTATTTTCCGGAACATACGATTCCAGTAGTACATTAAAAATTTTCAGGAAATTATTGAAACCGGTTTGAGCTTTACCACCCAATATTTGTCCGAGATTTTTTAATTCATCAACGTTTTCCAGTTTTTGGACAGCTTCGATAATTTTCTTAGCGGCCGATGAACCGACCCCTTCTTCGTGCAGTAACACTCTCAACCATGCGGTAGAATCAGACAGATTGTTTAAAATACGCAAATATCCCAGCACATCCTTGATATGGGCGCGATCAAAAAATCGCAAGCCACCACGATAATCGTACAATATTCCAGCTTTGGCCAGCTCCATTTCCAACATTTGTGAGTGGTGGGCGGCGCGAAATAGCACGGCGATGTGGTGAGGGGACGTGCCTTGATCAATTAACTCATTTATTTTTTTAACTACAAAACTCGCTTCGTCGGACTGATCGTTTTTGGGATACAAGTTTGGTTTTATGCCTTCAGCTTTTATCGCCTTCAATTTTTTTGGATATTGGTGTCGATTGTTGGCGATCACTCCATTGGCCAGAGATAAAATTTCTTGGTGAGAACGATAATTTGTTTCCAGACGAAAAATTTTGGCATCCGGATATTTTTCTTCAAAGTTTAAAATGTTTTTTATATCGGCCGCGCGGAAAGAATAAATACTTTGTGCGTCATCGCCAACCACCAAAATATTGCGGTGGATTTTGGCTAACCTATCAATAATATTGGCTTGTAATTTGTTGGTATCTTGGTATTCATCCACCAAAATATATTGAAATTGATTGGAAAATTTTTCTTGAATTCCCGGGAGGTTCAACAACAAAGCCAAATTGATGAGTAGGTCATCAAAATCCATGGCATTTGCTTCTTTTTTCTTTTGTTCATAGCGAGAAGAAATATCCCCGATAGTTTTGGACAAATGCCACCAAGCGGAAAATTTATCTTCAACTGTTTCCTCGATGCTTTTTTGTGAATTACGGGCAAAACTGATAATCGCGCCAACCACTTTGGCCGAAGGAAAACGCTCGGTAGTTTTAAATTCTTTAATACACATTTTTATCAAAGCCTGACTATCGTCGGCATCTAAAACCGTAAAATTATTTTTGTATCCCAAATGTGTGGCAAAGATTCGTAATATTTTATTGGCAATATGATGAAAAGTTCCTGACCATGGCAGAATGTTAGTGTCATTCCGACTGAGCGAAGCGAGTGGAGGAATCTCTTGGTTTAAGGGATTCCTTGGCTGTGCTCGGAATGACATCAATCTTTGGACGCGTTCAATCATTTCTTGAGCGGCACGATTGGTAAAAGTAACCAACAAAATATTTTCCGGTGCCACGCCTTTTTCCAATAAATAGGCAACTCGGTAAGTTATGGTGCGAGTTTTGCCCGAACCGGCTCCAGCCAAAACCAAACATGGGCCGTCACCGTTTAAAACGACGTCCTGTTGTTCTTTGTTCAGTTCTTGTTCAAAATTAATCATATTGAATTTTCATTTTAACACACCTTGATTTTTTGCGCAAAATGGCATAGAATTAGCTTAAATAAAATAACTATGTCATTTTTTGAACTAATCCACGAAGACAAAAAAACCGGCGCGCGTGCTGGTATAATGCACACTGAACACGGGGATATCCCTACGCCAGTGTTTATGCCGGTTGGCACACAGGCGGCGGTGAAGACTGTTGATCAAACTGATCTTTTGGTTTTGGACCCAAAAATTATTTTGGCCAACAACTACCATCTGCATCTGCGTCCGGGCGAAGATTTGATCGACAAAACGGGCGGTTTGCACAAATTTATGAATTGGGACAGACCGATTTTGACTGATTCGGGCGGTTTTCAGGTTTTTAGTCTAGGTTCACAAAAAGAGCAACGACAGACTGGCGACCAAGGAAAGTTGGTAAAAATAGACGAAGATGGGGTGACGTTTCAGTCTCATATCGATGGGTCCTCTCATCGATTTACCCCAGAATCAGCGATTGTCTGTCAACATAAAATCGGGGCGGATATTATTATGGCTTTTGATGAGTGTACTTCGGATAGCGCGGATTTTAAATATACCAAAGAAGCCATGGAACGAACTCACCGTTGGGCGGAGCGCTGTTTGGTGGAACATCAAAAAAATATTTCTTATCATGGATACAAACAATTTTTGTTTGGCATCATTCAAGGATCCAACCATGAAGATTTGCGCAAAGAGTCGGCAAAATATATTTCCGGTTTGGATTTTGACGGCGTAGCTATTGGCGGAGAGAGTATCGGCTATAATATGGAAGCCACAGAAAATATATTGCGTTGGGTTATTCCACTGATACCAAAAAATAAACCACGTTATACCATGGGGGTAGGTTTGGATCCGATGGATTTGCTAAAAGTTGTCGCCGGTGGCGCGGATATGTTTGATTGTGTCGCGCCAACACGTTTGGCACGTCACGGAATGGTATTTGTTTCCTCAAAACAAAATCCAAAACGTCGATTGAATATTAATAATTCTATTCTTGCCAAAGATTTTTCGCCAATCGATAAAAAATGTACTTGCTTGACCTGTCAAAATTATTCTCGCGCTTATCTTCATCATTTATTTGTCGCTCAAGAAATTTCCGGATTACGTTTGGCCACTATCCACAATTTACATTTTATGTTGGAATTGATGAGAGAAGCACGCACGGCAATTTTGGAGGATAGATTTGAAGAATTTTGCAATCATTATTTATGAAAAAAATAGTTATTGTTACCGATGGGTGGAAGCCACAAATAAGTGGAGTGGTGCGTTCATTGGAAAAGACAATGGAGATTCTTAAAAAAAATGATTTTGAAGTGATTTTGATACACCCCGGTTTGTTTCGTAACTTTCCGGTATTTTTTTATCCTGAAGTACGTCTATCGGTATTTGCCAAGAAAAAAATTGATAAAATTATTACAAAAGAAAAGCCGGATTTCGTTCACATCGCCACTGAAGGTACTTTGGGGTTGGCCGCCCGAATGGTTTGTTTGCATAAAAAAATTAAATTCACTACTGCTTATCACACCCACATTCCTTTGTATTTAAAAGTGCGAACAGGTTTTTTGTTTAATAGTACTTATGCTTATTTACGCTGGTTTCATCGCACTACGCAGGCTTTGATGGTGAGTACTCAAAGCCTGAAAGACGAATTGGAATTGCATGGTTTTAAAAAAATTGTTTTGTGTCCTTTGGGAGTTGACACAGATTTTTTTAAGCGAGACTCCGGTCAAAAAAACGAGATTGAAAATTATCAATCCCCGGTGTTTGTTTTTTGTGGACGAGTGGCGATTGAAAAAAATGTCAAAGAGTTTTTGGATTGTGATTTGCCAGGTACCAAATTAATTATTGGCGATGGACCACAGCGAAAAGAATTAGAAAAAGAATATGGTAAAAAAGCGGTGTTTGTTGGATATCAAAAAGGCGAAGATCTTGTAAAATTATTATCCGCCTGTGACGTGTTTGTTTTTCCTTCCTACACCGACACGTTTGGTTTGGTGGTGCTCGAAGCGTTGGCTTGCGGTGTTCCGGTGGCGGCTCACAATGTGATGGGACCGAGAGATATTATTACCCACGGAGTCGATGGTTTTGTTGGCGATGATTTAACATCGGCCGCGTTGGCCTGTATAAATTTATCGCGTGAAAAATGCCGAGAAAAAGCCCTGCGATTTTCTTGGGAAGAATCAGTAAAAAGTTTTATAACCAATTTGGTTCAAATTTAGTTTCATTTTTTGTGTTTTACAATAATTTTTAAATAGGATAAACTACAGGTGTTTTAATATCAAGTAAAAAATATGTCCAAACCAATTATAGTGTCGGGAATTCAACCAACTGGAAATTTGCATGTCGGAAATTATTTGGGGGCAGTGAAAAATTGGGTAGAGTTACAAAATTCCGGTAAATACCAACTGTATATTTTTATTGCCGATCTGCATTCTTTGACCGGTAAATCAAGCGCGGTTGAATTAAAAAAACAAACCAAAATAACCGCGGCTGAACTATTGGCGGCTGGAATTAATCCGGATAAAACTACTTTTTTTGTGCAATCGCAAATAAAAGAACATGTTGAGTTGGCTTGGATTTTTAATTGTGTAACGCCGATGGGTGAGTTGGAGAGGATGACTCAATACAAAGACAAAACAGCGCAGTTCAAAATGGCCACTGCCGGTTTGTTTGCTTATCCGGTTTTGCAAGCAGCCGATATCTTGATGTACAAAGGCGATTTAGTGCCGGTAGGGCAAGACCAAGTCCAACATGTAGAACTGACTCGTGATGTGGCCCGCTGGTTTAATAATAAATATGGAGAGTTTTTCCCTGAAACCAAGCACCTGCTGACAAATGTGCCCAAAGTAATGAGTTTGCTTGAACCGGAAAAGAAAATGAGCAAAAGTTTGGGGGTTGGGCATGTGATCGAGCTGTGTGATGATCCGGAGGAAATTTTAAACAAACTAAAACGCGCTGTAACTGCCACCAGCGGTGGGGAAAAAGCCCCAGGTGTAGCCAATTTACTAGGTTTGCTCAAAGAGTTTGGTGATGAAAAAACTTACAAAGAGTTTGTGTTGGCAGAAAAGGGCGGCAGTATTCGCTATGGTGATCTGAAATCGGTTTTGAGCAAAATTATTAGCGATTATTTCGCCGAGTTTAGAGAAAAACGCGCCAAATTACTGAAAGACGACAAAAAACTGGATAAGATTTTGGCCAATGGTGCCAAAAAAGCCCGCAACGAAGCGCAAAAGAATATGAAAGAGGTGTATAAACTGGTGGGGATAAACTAAAAGTGCATATTTATTGGACAAAATAAGAAAATTGTGCTATACTGTAAATAGTTATTAGAAAAATAATCTAAAAATTATGCAAAAAAGTCATGACAATCCTGTCCCAATTCAAGAAGTAAGAAACGAACGAAATATCGCTTTAATAAAAAGTGCTAATACCTTGGAAGATCTTAAACGTATCGTTCAAGAGCACGGCATAACTATTACAGGAAAACACGAGGTATATGACACAGCTGCGCTTTTAACAGTCATAGATAACATTTTATCCTTCAAAGCTCTCTTAAACGATGCAACTCGGGGTGATGGTTTTAGGGAAAAATTGCGAGAACTATTAATGTCAGACCCTAGTTTAAAATAATAAAATATGCAACAGATCTATTCGCAAAATAATAACAATAATAATAACCCACCGTGTTGCGGGTAGAGTTTTAATTGTTCAAAACAAGCTCTTCCGCAAAACGGAGGAGCTTTTTAATACCCCCACGCAATTCCCCGGGCGTTAGCCCGGGGATAGAGTCTACCCGCTGGCCTCGGAGTCTGCTATACTATCCAAAAGAATGTATATGCAATATTCCAAACAAGGCCATTGTGTC
>Ga0172379_10000835_pt1 | contig 71036 bp, 49 predicted proteins | sample GrowelOW334metaG_FD_119756 | JGI IMG/M metagenome (GOLD analysis project Ga0172379, IMG submission 119756) | Groundwater microbial communities from an aquifer near a municipal landfill in Southern Ontario, Canada - Groundwater well OW334 metaG | ecosystem: Environmental > Aquatic > Deep...
GGACCGACGGCAGTGTTAATGGGAATAAAATATATACGGCAGACCCTTTCAACTCAAAGCCATTTACCCAGTGCAAGGTACAAGGAGATATTAATAATCATTGGGATATTAAGTAGAACCCGGTCTATAAAAGATAAGTTGACGAAAATTGATGGGTTTTGAAAGAAACTATTTTTTTTCAAAAGAATTAACTCTATGAAACTAAACTATTGCAATTTATTCCGTATTAAAATTTAATCGGGAAGCGTTGTTAAAATGAATAAGGAAAAGTTATGTTTAATCGGAATGTAAAATTATTTTGCCTATGTCTGACGTTTTTATTATGCTTTCTTTTTGCAGGACCGCTTATGGCGGACAATCCGGATTTGGCCGGCTGCTGGAATTTTGACGGCAACCTTCTTGATCTTTCCGGAAATAACAATCCCGGAACGGTTTCAGGAACTGCCGCATATAATGACGGCAAAGCCGGCCAGTCATTTGATTTTAATGGCAACACGTATATTGACTGTGGAGCCAATCCCGGTCTAAGTATTGCCGACAATATTTCGCTTGAACTCTGGTTTTATCCGAAACAGTGGTCCACCGGCTATGCGGCCTATCCCGTTAATAAGCGGTCAGGCACGGGAGACGCAAATTATGTAATGTATTTCTTTGGGGATACATCCGGAAGTATGTATAAAAGGGTTGGTTTTTATGCAAATGCCGACGGGACGTGGAAGAATGCTTCACCGACCTGCCTGATACCCGCTCTTGATGCATGGTATCATATCGTATGGACGTACAATAGCACAAGTGGGGGGAGCTTGTATGTCAATGGCGTATCCCAGGGTTTGCCAACTGGTACCGGCGCATTGACGACGAACACTGCAAGTTTAAAGATAGGCACCGGCTTTAACGGCCTCATTGATGAGGTGAAAATTTATAACCGGGTATTGACGCCGGAAGAGGTGGCGCAAAAGAGCGGATTTAAAATGGCTGCGGCAGTCTTCAATCCAGGAAAATGGGATGCCGAATGGATATTGCCGGCGGATAAGAATATCAGGGACAAGGCCAGATTCAGCAAAGAGTTTGAGCTGAAAGAAATTCCCCGCTGGGCAAACGTCTCAATAGCAGCGGAGTCGTATTCATCCATTTTAATCAACGGGAAACAAGTCGGTCGGACAAGTTCATGGATAGATCCGAAGGCCTTCAATATAAGTTCTCTTCTGCGGATAGGAAGAAACATGATTGAAGCCGACGTTACTTCGGCCAAAAAACAGCCGGCCCTGATGTGCGAGGTCGTGTTGTGGAACAATGCGGGAAAATGCCGCAAAATCATAAGCGATTCAAGCTGGAGCGCGGTTTCCGATGATAAAAAAAGCAAAAGCCGCCCGGCGCCGTTTGTAACTCCGCAGGCAGGCCCCGTTTGGGGGCCGCTCGGCTATATCTACGGAGGCCCTCTGCCTGATGTCAAGGTCATTGAGCATAAGTCGCCTGAAAGAAAATCATACGGCGAGGCACTGGAAGTTTCAATATCTTTTTCGGGTAACCCTGTCGAATACGGCGCGGAATGGGTTGAGCTTCTTTTTAAAACAGAGGGTAAAGTTGTCAGAACACTTAAGCCATGTACCACCGGCGGAAACAGTTTTGTGTATCGCATTCCGGCAGTCCCAAGCTGGATGCCGTCCGGAAAATACACCCTCAATTGGAGACGAGCCGGAACATCGGAAGAACCGCGCGTCTTTGCATCCATGGAAATAAGCGGAGAAATACCGCCATCCTGTTGTGCTGAAGTGAAAGAATATAACGGACGTCCGCGGCTTCACATTAACGGAACCCCGTTGCCTTTTCTCGGAATGCTTACAAGGAACCCGAGGTACTTGTCTGTTGAGCATAAAGACATGGGGGAGGCCGGAAGGCATCTCCAGTTTGCCATATCTTACCTGGACTGGAACAAAGAGTGCGATTATAACGTTTTTGATGAGCAGATTTATGCAGTTCTTAACGCGGACCCCGAAGCGAACGTCATGATATGGCTCGGAATTTACGCGCCGGATTGGTGGAAGCAGCAGCATCCGGAAGAGCTTATCAAGTTCGCCGATTCGACAATTGACGACAGAACCGGTCAAGGACGGACATTATACGACGCGTCAATGGCCTCAACATTATTCCGCCAGGAAGCAAGCAACGCTTTGACTGCTCTTGCCAGGCACATTCTTTCAAAACCTTATCGCAGCCGGATATTCGGTTTTATGTTCTCCGGCGCCACGACTGGCGAATGGATATGGTTGGGTTCGATAACGCCGATGCCTGCTTTCAGTGATTATTCCGTTCCCATGCGGAAATATTTCCAATCCTATCTGCAAAGCAAATATCAGAGCGACGTCAAAGCGCTTCAAACCGCATGGAATCAACCGGACGTTAATTTCACCACTGCCGAGCCGCCGGCGAAGCAGCTCTGGCTTGACGAAACGAGCCAGGCAAAAGCTCCATTCCACGTTAACCGGCAGATTCTGGATTACGCGACAGCCCACTCGGAAGTCATGGCGGACATAATAGCTGCTTTTGCTCGCGTAATTCGCGGGGAAAGCAGTAATAAATGGATAACAGGGGCATATTACGGATACCATCTTTATCTGCCGCGGCATACCTATCTGGCAATGACCGGACATCTCGCGATGGGAAAGCTCCTGCGAAACCCTGATATACAGCTCCTGGATTCCCCGTACACATATTACAAACGCGGTCCGGGAGGTGACGGCATGCCGATGACCGGCGGACTTGAAAGCGTCCGGCTTCACGGCAAATTATGGATATCTGAAAACGATGTCAGGACGCATCTGGCAGTGGACGCGCAGGAGGCCCTCAATGCGCGCTGTCTTACGGAAGATGATACGCTGCAGGTTTTAAGACGGGATTTCGCGCTTTCTCTCATCAGGGGCTTCGGTTCCTACTGGTTCAGTATAGCGCAGCCGACCCGGCCATGGTTTGCAGGTAAATTATTCATAGACCGCGCAAAGGAATTTCAGAAAATTGCCGATGAAGATTTGACCCGCCAGTTTAAAAGCGACGCACGGGTTGCTGTCATAATAGATGAGGAAAGTCCTAAATGCGTGCATCCGGCCTATAATATTTTGAAGCCGCTGCTTCAGGAGCAATTCTGTGCTAATATGAACAGCGTGGGCGTTCCTTGGGACTGTTATCTGTCCAGCGACCTTGAAAAAATTGCCGGACAGTATGACGTGTTTGTTTTTGCCAATCTCTTTTATCTAAGCAAGCCACTCAGGAAAATCATAGACTCGGAATTGAAAAAAAAGGGAAAAACCATTATCTGGTGTTATGCTCCGGGCGGCGCGCACCTTGAAAACACTCTTGAATATATGAGCGGATTAACAGGATTGGACAATATCAAGGAAAATGCTTCAGGCAAGCCGTCCATCAAGTTTGACGGCTCAAAAGAATCCATCGCATGGACTGAAGGAATACCGGCGCTTCCGACATTTTATTCGGAAGATAAAACAGCAAAGGCGCTTGGAAAATATGAAAATGGGAAAATCGCCATTTTATCCAAAGAACTTGACGGCTGGAAAAGTATTTTTATCGGAGCTCTTTATCTGCCGCCGTCCGGATGGCGAACGATATTCCGGGAGGCAGGACTCAGTCCAATAATGGACACTGATGATGTGGTTTATTTCAGGTCGCCATGGTTCGCGTCTCATACCAGGGACGGCGGAAGGAAAACCGCTAATCTGCCTTCTGAATGGAAAGAGGCGGTAGATATCTACCATGACAAACATTACCTCATCGAAAATGGGAAACTGAGATGGGATGCTAACCCCAACACTACTTACCTCTTTAAAAAGAAATAAGTCGCAATAAAAACGTTTGAATTAAATTTAAAAGTAGAAAAATGATTATCTATCCGTCATCTGTTTCAACCCCCGCGTCCGGGGTTGCGCTGATTGACTTCGGCAAAGACGCTTTCGCCCGGCTGGAGCTTGAACTGACTTGTGACTGCGTTAGAAATATCGAGGTGTGTATCGGCGAGGTATTTACGAATGGCAGGCTGAACCGCGCTCCGGGTGATTATCGCTGTTTCAAGTCGTTTCAACTGCAATTGCGGCCGGGACGGCATATTTACCAGATCGAAATTCCGCCTCACCAGGCGCCGAATCCAGCGTTGCCCAAACTTTATCCGCCCAAAGAAGCCGGCGGTGAAATTGCCCCATTCCGCTATGTTGAAATTACCGGTTATGAGGGTGAAATAATTGCGCGTCAAATGGCTGTTTTCGCGCCATTCAATGATCAGGCGGCCAGTTTCAAGTGTTCTGATGAACGATTGAATCGCATCTGGGAGTTCTGCAAATATTCTATCAAGGCCACTTCCGCATTCGGAATGTACATTGACGGAGAGCGGGAGCGATTGCCTTACGAAGGCGACGCCTACATTAATCAACTCGGACATTTCTGTTGCGACTGTGATTACTCAATGGCGCGGCGGACAATTGATTATTTATTTAAGTACCCTACATGGCCCACAGAGTGGAGCCTGATCATGATTCCGGTGGTCTTTGAATATTATCTTTATTCAGACGACATTGAAAGTTTTGAAGGCTGGAAACCCCGCCTCTGCGAAAAACTCTGTCTTGACCGGATTGGAGATGACGGGCTGTTGCTTAATAACGGCAAAGACATTGTGGATTGGCCGGCCGGCGAACGTGATGGTTACGAATTAGGCAAAATCAATCTTGTGCCGAACTGTTATCTATACCATGCCCTGACATTATTGGGTGAAAATGAGAAGGCTGCCCTACTGAAAAACAACATTCGCCAAAAGTTTTTCAGAAACGGCCTTTTTATTGACAGCACGGATTCCAGGCATAATTCCTTGCACGGCAATATGTTCGCTGTGCGGTTCGGAATAGCCGAGCCGGCGGAGTATCCGCTCATTCTTAAATTTATTCGTTCAAAAGGCATGTCATGCAGCGTATACGGCGCCCAGTTTCTCCTGGAGGCGTGTTATCAAGGCGGAGCAGTTGACTATGCACTGGAGTTGATGACTTCCGGAGGATTGAGAAGCTGGATGAATATGCTTAAATGCGGCTCAACCATCACGATGGAAGCCTGGGATGACAGTTTCAAGCCGAATCAAGATTGGAATCACGCCTGGGGAGCGGCTCCGGCCAATATCATCCCCCGTGAACTTTTCGGGATTAAACCGTTAAAGCCGGGCTTTGAAGTTTTTCAATTCAAACCTCAGATGGGTTCCCTGCAATCGGCTCAACTGCGCCATCCTACGCCGCATGGCCCGATTGAAATAGAAATGAACCGGAAAGAAATCCGGCTTTCGCTGCCAGGCGGAACTGTAGCGCAAGTGGAACTGCCGGGCCAGCCCGTTCAAATGAAGACGCATTCAGAAGTTTTTGAATGGAATATAAAAAGTTCGGTGCGTAAAGGGCGGGTTGATAAAAGTTGCGTCTGTGCAGAATACTAAGGCGTTGTTCAAAAATAAACTTTACAAGTTTCGCGATTCCTAAAGATTGCGAATCGGTATAATTTTTTTTAAATCATGCGGTTTATCTCCGTCAGTCATTGATTTTTTCCGTCCGGACGCTATTGTTTTGAGATAATATTTACCATAGTTTGATACCCGGATTGTTTTTTAGAGGGAAGATATGATTTCTGCAGATAATTTAACCGGAGACAATCGTTTTAAATTGATTTCCGGCAATCGTCTTGAACTTCTTGCGCAGGATTTATCCAAACGTTTTGCCGGCGGCGATATTTTCACGCCGGAAATAATTGTGGTGCAGAGCCGCGGCATGGAACGCTGGCTTTCGCTGCGCCTGGCCGAATTTAACGGCATTGCCGCAAACCTGCAATTCCCTTTTCCGAAAGCGTTTATCAGCAATCATGTTTTCAGCGCGATCTCCCCGGATATCTGCGAACGCGATGTATTTCCTTCTCCGGAAATATCGGTCTGGAAGATCTGCGAATTGCTGCCGGACCTGATTGAGTCGGACGCGGATTTCGCGCAACTGCGGAACTATATCGGGGGCGACCATTCCGGACTTAAACTGTTTCAACTGGCGGAGCAACTGGCGACTCTTTTTGACAACTATCTGGTGTTCCGGCCCGATGTGATCAGCGAGTGGGACAACCGGCGGAACCCCCTGTCCGCGTTTCCTGAAAGCAGATGGCAGATGAAGCTTTGGAACAGATTGTCCGCCGGCAGCCGTCCGGTGCATTTCGCTTCCATGTACGCGGCGTTCCTGAAACTGATTTATCCTGATCTATATCCGGATTGCGGCGGGGCGGATTATCAGGCTGACAGCGTCGCGTTTGAGCTGCCGCCACGGATATTTTTCTTTGGATTTACTTCGCTCTCGCCAGCGTTTATGGATATGATTTTCGCGGTATCGAAAATCACCGAGGTATATTTTTACTATCTGAATCCGTGCCGGGAGCAGGCATGGGAATATGTGCTGACCGGGAAACAGGAAATGAACCTGATCGGCCGTGAACTCAAGAATCTGGTGGAGAAATCCGACCTGAAAGACGGTTTCATCAAGCAGGAGCTCAGCGACCGCCTGAGCGCGCTTTATATTGTCAGCGGCAATAGTCTCCTGGGTTCGCTCGGTACGCAGGGGCGCGAATTTTTCGGATTGATCAATTCCCTGAACAGTGAAGACTGCGCAATGCTTTTCGACGAAAATCCGGCGGCGGATACGCTGCTGCGCAAAATTCAGCGGGATATTCAGGAACTGCGCAATCCGGCGGACGAAAAAGATCCGCGCGAGGCGCTGATTGCCGCCGGCGACCGCAGCATCCAGATCCATTCGTGCCACAGCCCGATGCGCGAGGTCGAGGCGCTGTTCGAAAACCTGATTGACATGTTCAGCCGCGACGCGACGCTGCTGCCGAAAGACGTCATGGTGCTGATTCCGGAAATTGAGAAATACGCCCCTTATATCGAAGCGGTATTCAATTCCCGTCCGCATGACGATCCGCAATGGTTTTTTGCGACTATTGCCGACCGCCGCCGGAGTTGCTCCGACGCGGAAGCCACCGCTTTCATCGGCATTCTCAATCTTTGCTCCAGCCGGTTCAAGGCTCCGGATGTGCTTGATATCCTGGAAAATACGGCGGTGGCCGACTGTTTCGGGATCGGGGAGGACAGGCTGCCGCTTATCAGGCAGTGGATTTGCGATGCGAACATCAACTGGGGGATTGACGCCGAGTTCAGGGAACATACTGAAGGCGTGGATGTCGCGTTTCGCGAAAATTCCTGGCGCTTCGGGCTTGCCCGGATGCAGGCCGGGTTTGCGATGGGCGGCGGCCAGGCCGGGGAGGAGGCCATTTTCAGCGGATATTCCGGAGACATTCTGCCGTGCGGCGGCTTTTCCGAACAGAATGCCGGGCTTCTCGGCCGATTCGCCGAATTCATGGAGCTGCTGTTCGGGATGTTTCAGGCGGTCAGATATCCCAAACCCGACGGTCATGGCAATCAGGTTTTTACCGCGCCGTGGTGGAAGCGTTTTCTGCTCGGCATAATCAATAATTTCTTTTCCGGCGGAACCTGTTTTGCCGAGGCCGTGCAGGAACTGCGCGAAGCGGTCAATACCGTCACCGGCAATATGGAAAAAGGCGGACTGCGGGAGAAAGCCGGTCTGGAAGTGATGATTTACGCGCTGAAATCCGCGCTGGATTCCACCAGCGTCAGCGGGGGTTTCCTGCGCGGCGGCGTGACTTTCTGCGAGGCCCGGCCGCTGCGCAGCATTCCTTCGCGCGTCATCTGCATGCTCGGCATGGACGAGAACAGTTTTCCCCGGCAGACCGGAAGCGCCAGTTTTGACCTGATGGCGTCACGTCCGCGTTTCGGTGACCGTTCCGCCCGCAATGACGACCGTTTTTTGTTTCTGGAGAGCCTGATTTCAGCGCGCGATATTTTTTATCTCAGTTACACCGGGCAGGGGAACAAAGACAATACTGAATATCCGTCCAGCGTGCTGGTCAGTGAACTGCTGGATTACATCGCATCCGGCTACCGCTTTACGCAGAGCGTGAGCCAGGGGGATAATCGCGGGGATATTGAAAAAAGACTGAAGATAAAGCATCCCCTGCAGGCATTCAGCTGGCGGTATTTTGCCGCAGATCCGGAGACGGCGGACGCCGTTCAGCCGGTGGCGCCGCCGGTCTCGTATTCCAGTGAAAATCTGCATGCGGCGGAAATGCTGTTCCTGCCGCGCTTCAGGCAGGAATTCCTGAAAAATGAACTGGCGCCGCCGCCGGATGAACTGCTGCGGATAAACCTTGCCGACCTGGTTGTCTTCTTCCGCAATCCGGCTAAATATTTTCTGACGAAAAGACTGATGATCCGGCCTTCGATTGAAGATATTCCGGAAATTTCGGAATGCGAAAAGTTCGGGCTGAACGGACTGGATAAATATAAAATCGCGGAAAAAATGATCCGGGATAATATTGCGGTATGGCAGGACGGCGGACGTGAAACGCTGCGCGGGCAACTGAAGCGCCATTACCAGGCGTCCGGCGAACTTTCGCCGGGATCATGGGGCGAACAGCAGTTTGCATCGCTGTTTCTGGAGACCGCCGCTTTTGCTGAAAGAATCGCCCCGCATGTGCGCCGGAAAATCGATCCGCTGACTGCGGGCGTCAGTTTTGAAAACGGGATTTCAATGTTTGCGCGGCTGGAGGATATTTATGCTGATGAAAATGATGCTCCATGCCAGATACTTTTCAGGTATGCCGGTTTGAAGGAGTCCGATATGATTCGCGCCGCAATCTTCAATCTGGCGGCGAATCTTGAACCGCTGTCTAAAATTGCGGAAGCGCCGCTGAACACTCTGCTGATCGGCAAAGATAAACATTGCCAGTATGCGGCTGAATCACCCGAAACGGCTGCTGGAAAACTCTGTCTGCTGCTGGATATGTTCATCGGCGGCCTGCGTAAACCGCTGCCGTTTTTCCCGGCAACCTCCACTGCCTATTATCGCGCCATGATTAAAAGCGGCGACCGGGAAAAGGCGCTGGAGGCGGCAGTTAAAAAATGGGAATCCGACTTTGCCGGCGACGCTGAATCGAACGATGATTACTTCAGGTTTTTCCACAGGGATGTGCTGCCTGCCGGTAGAGAGTTTGAAGACACTGCAATGCTGCTTGGCCGCCTGCTGCAACTGGACAAAGTGAAAGTTGACAACAGCAAACTGGAAAAGGGGGGCTCTGATGAATGAATTTGATCTTTTGAGCCAGCCTTTGCGGGCGGGGACCGTCAGCCTGATTGAAGCCAGCGCCGGCACCGGCAAGACGACCGCCATTGAAAATCTGTTCATCCGCCTGCTGCTTGAGGGGATTGAGCGCGACGGCGAAAATATTACGCTGGAAGTTAAACAGATACTGGTCGTGACTTTCACCGAAGCCGCCACCGCGGAACTGGTGGACCGGGTGCGCCGGAATATTTTCCGGGCGATAGAATTGCTGAATGCCAGGCTGGTGGTGGACGAGGTTAATTATCTGAAGAAAAAACCGGAGGATATTTCCGATATTCTGATCCGGCTGCTGGTAAATTTCCTGACAAAAAACAGCCATGACGGCGGGCCGGACAGAAGAAATGTCCATTATGCGAACCATCTGCTGCATGCCGCGCTGTCTGATTTTGATGAGGCGTCCATCTCCACCATTCACGGTTTCTGTTCGAGAATGCTTAACGAATTCGCCTTTGAAAGCGGCGTGTCGTTCGGGGCTGAACTTATAACTGACGACCGCCTGCTGGTTGACGAGGTTGCCGCCGATTATTGGAGACAGCATTTTTATGCGCCTGATTCCAAACTGAAGTGTGCGGCCGCCGGAGCCGGGGGATTGAGTCCGGATGAACTGTCCCGCCTGGCCAGGAATATCCTTAAAGCTCCGGAAATTAAAATGTCGGGTGAGGAAAACATTCCTGAAGTTGCTTCCGTCTATACAAGTTTGGAGGCAGCGTTCAGGCAACTGTCGGATTTTTTCATTCCCCGCCAGGCAGAGATAAGCCGGTTGCTGCGGGAGAATCTGAATATTTTCAAAGTGGATTTCAGGAGAAATTTTTCTGATGCGCTCAGTGCGCTGACAAGCGGGCTGGAGAAGACAGACTTCACTTCCGTGATGAACGGACTCGGGGTTTTCGATCCGGATTATTTTGCCGGAAATCAGCAGAAGAGGAAAGTCTGGAATGCCGAGGACGGCCTGATGCCGCCGGTGATCGGGGAACTGCTGAAACTGTGCGGGAAATTTAAGCAGTCGGCCAATGATTTTTGCGTGGCGGTAAAGACTGGTTTTGTCCGGCATCTGCGCGATTCGGGGGCGCTGAAATCGAAAAAGCGGATGTTGCAGGTGCAGTCGTTCGATGACCTGCTGTCCGACATGCATTCCGCGCTCAAAGCACAGCCGTCTTTCGCCGACCGCATCCGCCGGCGTTTCAAAGTGGCGCTGATTGATGAATTTCAGGATACCGATCCGGTGCAATATGATATTTTCCGGCTGATATTTCAGGATAAATCAACGCTGATGCTGATGGTCGGCGATCCCAAGCAGTCGATTTACGCGTTCCGCGGGGCAGACATATATTCCTATCTGCATGTCGCCGGCCGACTGGACAGTTCCAGCCGCACTACGCTAAACAAGAATTTCCGTTCATCCAGCCGCCTGCTGGAGGCGTTCAACACTGTTTTCGGTGCTGAAAATCCGTTTGTCGAAAAGGATATCATCTATCTGCCGGCCGAATCCGGCAGGGAGCCGGACCGGCTGGTAATCGAGGGCGAGGATATTGAGTCGTCGCCGCTGAAACTGTGGATGCTGGAGCCGGGCGGCGACCAGGAACCGCTTTCCAGAAAAAATGCGGTTGACCGCCTGCGCAAAGCGACGGCTTCGAAAATCGCCTGGATGCTGCGCGAGGCCGGAAAAATTAATGACGTAGGGCAGCCCCGTGCCAGATTTGAAAAGATAAATTCCGCCGGGAAATGTGAGTGCAAAGCGGTGAAAGCGTCCGATATCGCCGTGCTGACCGATTCCAACCGGGAGGCCCGGCTGATGCGCGAGGCGCTGGCGGACGCCGGAGTTCCCGCCGTGCTTCAGAATTCCGGCAATATCTTTGGTACTGACGAGGCCGGGGAATTATATCATGTGCTGCGCGCGGCGGCGGAGCCGGGGCGCGACCCGCTGTTGCGCACCGCGCTGGCGACTGCCATGTTCGGACTCAACGGCGAAGACATCGCCGGGATTGACAATCCTGCCGGAAATACCGGAGAACCGGAAATCGAAATCTGGCGGCAGCTTTTTCTGAAATGGAACACCCTGTGGCGGGAAAAAGGTTTTGTCCAGATGTTTTTCCGGATGCTCAGCGAGGATGCGGTACATTCCGCAAAGCGGTTGAGCGTCCGCGAGAATCTGCTGGCATTGCCGCATGGCGAACGCCATCTGACCGATCTGCTGCATCTGGGGGAGCTGCTGCATCAGGCGTCGCGCGGCGGCGCTCTCGGCTTGAACGGCCTGATCGCCTGGATGCATGAGCGCATTCTGCGTCCGGAGGAAAACGAAGAGCACGAGCAGCGGCTGGAAAGCGACGATGAGGCCGTGAAGATCATGACCGTGCATAAGAGCAAGGGGCTTCAATTCCCGATTGTATTCTGTCCGTTTTCCTGGAACAGGGGATTCTATTACAAGGAATATTACTCCAACGACCGGAAAGAGGAAATTGATTTCTTCTTTCATCTTCAGGATGGCGACGGCGCGTATAAACTGCTTTTTGAGGCCGGGTACGGCGATCTGCCGGCCAACCGCATCCGGTACCGGCGGGAGAAACTGGCGGAATCGCTGCGGCTGTTATATGTGGCGCTGACCCGGGCTAAGCAGTTCTGTTGTGTCGGATGGGGGAGCATTAAAGAAACTGAAGACAGCGCGCTGATGTATCTGGCGCGGAACTGGGCCGGACCGGATATGCAGAATTATCTTGAACATCACGGTGAAAATCTGATTCCGGGGCAGGGTGAAAATTCTCTTAAATGGGCAGACTGCGGAGCGATCAGTCAGGAAATTCCGTTTGCGGATTCCGTTCAATATGAAGCCGTGCGGAAACAGTTGCCGCTTGAAGCTCAATATCAGTCGCAGCCGATTCCCGCCGACTGGGGCATAATGAGTTTCTCCAGCCTTTCAGCCGGAACCCATACCGGTAAAGACCAGGCGCCGGGCTGGGATGAAGGCAGTGTTTCACCGGGGCCGCAGGAGGAAGCGATCATTGCGGACGATGAACCGGAATCGCCGTTTGCTGATTTTCCGGCCGGTCCGGTTTCCGGCGACTGCGTCCATGAAATTTTCGAGGAACTGGACTTCACCCTGCTTCCCGCCGGTTCGCGGAATTTGCCGGAAGTGGATAAGTTGATCGAGGAAAAACTGTTGAAATTCGGGCGGGTCGAAAACTCCCGGTTTTACGACAGTCTGGCCGAGCGCGGCGCGATGACGGACGCCATGCTGAGAAACGTGTTGAACACTCCGCTGTCCGCCGGCGACAAAACTTTCCACCTGTCGGAAATTGCAAAACAGAAGCGTGTTTCCGAAATGGAATTCTTCTTTGAGGTGGCCGATCCGATACGGCTGGCGGAACTGTCGAAATTACTGGAGCATAAGTTTCATCCCGGAATGGCGGTCGAACTTGACCATGCCGGCGGCAAAGCGCCGCGGCGCGGCTTTATGAACGGCAAAATAGACCTGTTTTTTGAGCATGGCGGCAAATACTGGATCGCTGACTGGAAGACTAACTGGCTGGGGCGTCCGTACCGCGCTTATAACCATGCCGCGTTGTCCGGCGATATGATCGCCAAATCTTATTTGATGCAGGCCGCCATTTATGCGCTGGCGATTGATAAGTTCCTTAAATTCCGGATGCCGGATTATGACTACAACCGCCATTTCGGCGGAGTTTTTTACCTGTATGTCAGAGGCATGGACGGACTGAGGCCGGATCAGGGAGTTTTTAAAATGCGCCCGGAACTTGATTTTATCCGGGAACTGGCAAAAATATTTCCGGGAGGCGTGCGATGAACTCAGGCCGGATTGCAGTAATTGAGGCTCTGCGCGGAAAAGGATTATTCTGCGATGCGGACATTAATTTTGCCCGTTTCATTTGCCGCGAGGCCGGTCCGGATGCCGGATATGAGCTCTATCTGGCGGCGGCGCTGGTCAGCAATGCTGTTCTCGTCCGCAAGCATATCTGTCTGGATACGACAATGCTCGCAGTTGATCTGAACAGTTGGTTTGCCGACCTGACCGATGCGGGGCAGGGGGCGGAGGCGCTGCGCCATGAACTGCGCCGGCTGCCGGTTCCGGAAAACTGGCTGGAAAAACTGGCCGCCCATACACTCGCGGCAGGCGCTCCCGGCGAGTTTAAGCCGCTGATTATTAAAAATGAACTGATCTATCTCCACCGCACCTGGCTGTGCGAAAAACAGCTTGCGGTAATGATCAAATCCCGCGGTGAAGGCGTTGACCCCGGTTTCAATGCCGCGGCCGTCGCCGGACGGATAACGGCGGTTTCAGCCAGATTCTTTTCCGGCTCATTATTTGAAAATAATATTGACTGGCAGCAGGCTGCCGTGTTTGCCGCTTTGCGCAACCGTTTCGCAATCATCACCGGCGGCCCCGGCACCGGCAAAACGACGGTGGCGGCGGCGATTGTCGCGCTGCTGTTCGAACGCGATCTGTCGCTGCGGATAGCCTTGTGCGCACCGACCGGGAAAGCTCAGGCGCGTTTGCAGGAGTCGCTGCTGATTGAAACGGAGATTTTACACTGCCGTCCCGAGGTAATTCAAAAGACTGCGGCAGTTCCGGCCTGCACGATTCACCGGCTGCTCGGGGCCCGCCCGGATTCGGAGGAATTCAAGTATAACCGGAAAAATCAACTGGCCCTGGATGTGCTGATCGTCGATGAGGCGTCAATGATTTCACAATCGCTGATGAGCGGCCTGCTGGAGGCGCTGCCGCCGCACACGAAAGTAGTGCTGCTGGGCGACATGGACCAGCTTGCTTCGGTAGAATCCGGCATGGTGCTGCGCGATTTGTGCCTGGCATCCGAAATCAATCATTTTTCGCCGCGGTTCAGAGGGGATTTCAAGCTGGCGGTGAACGGCAGTATGCCGGAGCTGCCGTCAGCAACCGGAACTTCGTCGTTGGCCGATTGTACGGTTGAACTGCAAATCAGCCGCCGCTTCGATCCGGATAAAGGCATCGGACTGGTGGCGGCGGCAATCAAGGCGCTGCCGGCGTATCCGGAGAATCCGGCGGCGGACGCGATTATCAACGCCGCCTGCTCCGATTCCACTGCTCAAATCAAGGTCTCGCCCCTGCCTGATTTCAGGAAAGGCGGCCTGGAAAGAGTATTGGCAGAAGTATGGCGCGGACAGCGGGTGACTATCGGCGGGGCGCAGGAAAAAATGCTTCCGGATTATTTAAATGCGGAAAATGTCGAAGCGGCCTATGAGATTTTCCGGCGCTTCCGGATTCTCTGCTCCCACCGGCGCGGCATGTACGGCGCGGAGGCGGTCAACCTGCTGGTTGAAAAAAATATCCGTGTTCAAAACAACCTTGCTGAATTTTATAAAGGCAAGCCGGTCATGATTACCGAAAACTGCCCGATGCTCAACCTGTTCAACGGCGACATCGGTTTGGTCTGGCCGGATGAAAATGGCCGCCTGAAAGCATATTTTCCAAGTCGCGACGGCCAGCGAGAGAACGGCTTTTTCAGTGTTGAGATTTCCACATTGCCGATGTTCGAAACCGCGTTCGCCATGACGGTGCATAAATCGCAGGGTTCAGGTTTCCAGAACGTCCTGCTGATCCTGACTCCTGACCAGAATTCCCCGATCCTCACCCGCGAACTGGTTTACACCGCCATTACCCGCGCCGAAAAACACGCCGGCATCTGGAGTTCGCGCGAAGTCCTTGCCGCATCAATCCGCCGCCGCACCCGCCGCTGTTCAAGGCTTCAGGATTATCTGTGATTTTTGTAAATCCGGGCATTGCCGGTATATTAAATATTGTGCCGTCTGGTTTGATAATTTGAATGGATGATTACTGGTTTATGAATTTTCTGATGCATCTTTTTCTGGCTGAAGATAATGATGATTCGCGGATCGGCAACTACCTCGGCGATTTTGTCAAAGGCAATGAAGCCAGTATACATGAACTTTATCCCGGCAAAATTGCTGAAGGTATTATCAATCACCGCCGGGTCGATCAGTTCACCGATGCGCATCCCGCGGTCATCAACTCGATTGCGCTGATGAAACCGTTTTCCGGCAAGTTCGCGGCGATTGTGGTTGATATTCTGATGGACTACTATCTGATTAAACACTGGAATAAATACACTTCCGAAGATTTTCAAAAGTTTGTTGCCAAATGCTATGCATCATTGCATAAGATAGTTGAAGGGGAACAGTATCCGGAACGCTGCCGGCATTTTACCGGCAAACTGATTGAGCGGGATGCATTCAATGTTTACAGCACTATCGAAGGCATTCATGAGGTGCTGTGCGGAATGAACCGCCATCTGAAACGCCCTTCGCCGCTGCCGGACGCCAAACCGCATATTATTGCCAATTACTCCGCGCTGGAACATAATTTCCTGTTATTCATGCCAGACATACTGGCTTTTAAACAGGATCATTCATAGAAAACGGAGGATAGACTTTTTTGCGCTATAACTATTTTTTTATTTTTTTATTATGAATAAAAATGTTATTGACTTATTTCAAATATGCACTTATGCTAGTTTATAAGGTTGTTGAGTTTCCACAAGTTTTCTAGTGATGGAGGTCAAGAATGAAAAAGATATTTTTTTCACTTATTGAACTCCTGGTTGTGATTACTATCATTGCAGTTCTTGCGTCAATTTTGCTGCCGCTGCTAAACAAAGCGCGGGAAAAAGCCAGAGCTGCGGAATGCGGCAATAACCTGAAACAGATCGGCCATGCATTCCATTTTTACGTCAATGATTATAATGACAATCTGCCTTTGGGAAAGACTTTCGGCTCGGTGGTGGAATATTGGAACTGGTATAATTCCAAGGCTGCGGAGAATGCGTCGGCGACTGCGCAGGAACACGCTTCGGAGAATTCCGCAATACATGGCAAGGGACGTCTCCAGCCGTATCTCAAGACGATTCCAGGGACAGAGACATATTACGGTATTGTGACTGAGACATATCGCGACCCGTTAAGCTGTCCTTCCCAGATGCCGGTTCCCGGACTCAGCATATATACCTACGGCTATAATTATATAATTGCAGATTCCGGGGTCAGCAGCGTTGCTCCTTATCCTGTCACCAAACAAATTATCCGGAAGTTAAGCGCTTTCAAGCAGCCGACGGAGACATGTCTGATTGCTGACGGCATAAGCACTGTTGGTTCCTACACCAGTCCGGACGGGCAGGCGGGCAATTATCCCGTTGGTTACCGTCACGGCAGCGGCAGCAGCATATTTAATAGCAGCGCCAATGCCGTCTTTGCGGACGGACACCTTGAACGCAGGAAATTCGGTGCAATTCCAGATGCCTATTCTCCGGGCTGGACAGCCGCGCTGACTCAATCTTATTTCTGGAGTCCATTCGCGAAAGACCCGGATACAATTAACTGACTATTTACGGCTATGGAGTCTTTCAAGAATAACCTTTACATTTTCGCGTACAGGATGCCTTTGGATTTGATCGTTGAAGCTGTATCCTGAATTTTGCCGGTGTTTTGGCGGCAAATTGATTGAGCGTGACGCCTTCAATGTTTACAATACTATCGACGGCATCCATGAGGTGCTGTGCGGAATGAACAGCCATCTGAAGCGCCCTTCGCCGCTGCCGGATGCCAAGCCGCATATTTTAGCCAATTCCGGCGCCCTGGAGCAAAATTTCCTGTTATTCATGCCAGACATACTGGTCTTTAAGCTTAGAAATTTAACCTGATTTTGAGTCTCATTCCTCGACGGCTTATTACGTCATTTATAAAAAAATGCATTTTTTTTTGCGGACCTATTGACATTTAACTAGACAATACAGTATAGTCATTGTTAGTGGATTAAATTAAGGGGCATATAATGCGGCAACCGGTCAAAAGAATGAAATTGTACGAGGCGATGAAACAGGATATCGCACAAGGGATTTATTTGCCCGGCTCATTTCTGCCGAATGAACTGGAACTTGTGAAGAAATATGGACACGCCCGCGATACGGTGCGTCTGGCGCTGGCGCTGCTCGAAGACGAAAAAATCATCGAGTTGAAGAAAAACAAAGGACGCCAGATATGTCCGGCCAATGTCGAAAAGGCAAAAGTTCCGCTGACTTTTTTATTGCCGTGCCCTGATTTTTTAAGCGAGGCATTTCCAGATGTGGCAGTGCAGGATACCCGTCAGATATTCAAAGGTGTTTCCCATATTGCGTTTGAGTATGATTACCGCGTGGAAACCGTGCCGGTGTCGCCGACCAATAATCAACACGATATCGACTGGCGAAAGCTGGATTTTGTCAATGCGGATAGCCTGGTAGTATTAGTCGGCGATTGGTATCGTGACCTGTTTCCGCTGCTGCTGGAACGCGGTTGCCGAAAGGTGTTTGTCTATTCACATCTTGCTCACCGGAAAGATGACGAGGATTTTTTAAATAACAGTTTTCGTATTGCCATTAACGCTTCCGGCGCGGCGGAAGCGGCGGTTGAGTATTTGTTTCGGCAAGGTTGCCGGAGAATAGCGCTGTTTCATTATAACATATCAGAGCCGGAACATCCGGTTATGGGCGGTTACCTTTCCGGGCTAAGAAAATGCGGACTGAAGTTTGCCGCCTGGCATGAGCTTCCGGAAGAGCATCTGAAACTGCAAGACGTTAAAAACCGGTTGAAGGATTTTTATAAAAAATCCGGTGGTTTTGACAGCCTGCTCATAAGCCCCAAAATGGCTATTGATTTACATCTGCGCAATTTATACCAGGAGCTCGGTTTGACGGAAGATATCAAAATAATAGTTTCTAATGATGTTGCCAATAACCAATGGGTAGTGCCGCCGCTGACAAGTATGGTATTCCCATACGAGGACATTGGACGGATTGCGGCGCGGCATCTGCTGTCCCCGGAATTTGCGCCAGGAGAGCAGTTGGTTAGCGCCCGGCTTATTGAGCGCGGCTCTACTTCAGTATTTTCGAAAAAAACGGAATTTGTTTCAATATAAACCCCAAGCAGCAATAGGAGAATAAAAATCATGAGAAGCCGGGAAAATAATTTTACACTCATTGAATTGCTCATTGTCATAGCTATCATAACAATATTGGTTGCTATGCTGCTGCCGGCTTTGAATAAAGCAAGAGAAAAAGCCAAACAGGCGATATGCAGAAGCAACCTGAAACAGGATGGATTGGCATTGTTCTCTTATGCGAATGATTACAACTCTTATCTTCCTGTCACCACTGATTCGGCATGTTCGCAGCTTGACTTTGTGAATGCGTTGCCGGAAAATTCATCGAATGCCGCCGTAGTTGGTCCGGGAGAAGTACTTTGGCAATATTTGGGGAAAAATGGCCGGCCGCTTTTTTGTCCTTCAAATCCAAGCAGAGGGTATGATATATACAAGAGCTATTTCAATTATGCGGGGCATATCAGGGGTGCCGGCACGGATACGTTATGGACAGGTTATGCATATTGCGGGCGTAATCAGGATCCGCATTTGAAAAAAGCCGATGGTACTTTGTATCCTTTTTTGCCATACATAAAAAAACAGACATCGGCAGACGTGCTGATGGCTGATTTTACAAGGAGCTTTGTTGCAAATGCAAATGCAGCAGACGCAAAATACCTGGTATCTGGAGAATATTGGGATTTTGCTAATAATTCACACATCACAAACAGCATTTACCCTGTCGGCGGTAATGTGCTATACTATGACGGTCATGCAACATGGATTCCATTCTCTAACATGAGCAGAAGAGTTCGTGCATATTATGAGAACTATTCTTACTGGTGGTAATGATTCAAAAAATGAGCAACTTTGCCGCTGCGCGTACGCAAACATCAACCGCCAGTCGATTAACTGGTAAAAGATAAGAGGGAATATGCTGCTGAAAAAAACAAAATATCTGATAGTACTTCTTTTAATAATAACTTCAATTGGCGCTTATGCGGAAAGGCCAGGCTGGCCGATTGATATGAAAGATGATATTTTTTCATCTCCGTTATTAGCTGACATTAACGGAGACGGAAAATTGGAAATAATTGTCTGCGGCTCCGGTTCCAGAGCCGCCGATAAAAATGGTTCTGTGCATGTGTGGGATTGTGACGGCAGGCCCATGCCGGGGTGGCCCCGGAAAGTGGAAGGCCGGATTATGGGCAGTTCCCCCGCCGGCGGGAAAACCGGCGCGAAATATCAAATCATAGTATGCACTGAAAAAGGTTTAATATATGCATGGCATCAGGATGGAACGCCTGTCAAGGGCTGGCCTGTTTCATTACCCGGAGGAATTGCATCCACTCCCATACTTAAAGATCTGGATAGTGACGGCCAGTCTGAAATTATTGCCGGTTGTCTTGATGGCAAAGTTTACATTATAAAGGACTCCGGACATCCTCTGGTCGGCTGGCCGCGTGATACCGGAAGTCCTGTTACAGGAATAGCCGCGGCAGATATTGATGGAGACGGCAGTCCGGAGATAATCGCCTGCAGCAAAAATAATAGAGTTCATATATGGAATAAACAGGGGCAGCTTCTGACCGGCTGGCCCCGGGAAAACTTAAGTTACATGTCTCCTGCTATCGGGAAAATTGATCCCCGGAGTAAAGGTTTGGAAATGGTTTTTACAGGAGAAAAACAGATAAATATTTTGCATTGTGACGGGACTTCCCTGGCTGGCTGGCCTAAAGAAATTCCGCATCCCGGACCTCCGGCGCTTGGAGATATAGATAACGACGGAAGTTTGGAAATAATTGCAAGTTCAAATCCGAAAAAGCAGCGGAGTTCTGTATATGCATGGCACATGGATGGCGCTTTAGTCAAAGGCTGGCCGGTTGAACCGGGGGGGGCGGCAGGATATGTGATTGCAGATATTCCGGTACTTTATGATTTGGATGGCGACGGTACGCTTGAAGTCATTGTTGCCCATACCTGTTATTCTATTCATGCATGGCATTTTGACGGTATCCGCGTAAAAAATTTCCCAATTCGGGATATCGGCATGCAATATTACAGTCCTTCAATTGCCGATTTGGATGATAATGGCCGCCTGGAACTTGTATTCGGCGGTGTCAGCAGCGTATTGAAGGTACACGTGTTCCAGCTTCCATTTGCTTATCGCTAAAGGGATGATATTAAAATTTTGAAAAATAAAAAAGGAAATGATATGGATAACAGCATCAGATTGAAGATTGTGGCAGATGGATTTAAAATATTTTTTCTTTATTTAACGCTTATATGTTTGTTGTCATCTACGAGCATCTGCTATGGACTGACAAGGAAATATGAACCGGAAAAGACAGATGATGAACGAGGATATTTCATTTATGCCAAACCGAAATTTGAACTGATTAGTCCTTCATATTTTCCATGTCCGCAGGAGATTATTAAAAATAAGCTATCTCTTTGCGCTTCATTAAACGAATATGCGCCGGCCACTTTTCATATTTATGCGCTTAAAGAACTTAAAGATGCGAAGATTTCTGTTACAGATTTAAAGTCGGGAGAGAAGATAATTCCCGGCAGCGAAATTGATTTGCGGATTGTCAAGTGCTGGAAGCAGCGGGATATTATAGATGCAAAGAAGGCGGTGGTGATACCGGAACTTCTTGTAAAGGATGACCGGATAGAGCTGAAAGGATATTTATCTTCCATGCCTCTGACCTCCTATGCCGTTGCCGATATTCCTGTAAATACTTCCAAACAGATATGGATTACGGTCAAAACCTCAGATTCCACACTGCCCGGGAATTATACCGGTTATATCATAATCAAACCTGCAAACGGCCCGGAGACGCAATTGGAATTGAGTCTCGAAGTGATGCCGATAAAACTTCTTCCGCCTAATAAGTCATATGCGATTTATTATACGGGGTCATCTTTCGGACTGCCCTGGTATGTTCCTAAAATATATCCGGATATAAAGACCTGGGAGGAGCAATGCCGCAAGGATTTGGCGGATATCAGGGCGCATGGTTTTCAAAGTGTTACAACCTTCGCTCCAATATCCGGTTCCGGCAAGAGCGGGAAATTAGTTCTCGACCTTGCCAATCTTGAAAAATCCCTGCAATTTCATAAAGAAGCCGGTCTTACCGGGTTCACTACTTATCTACAGATGTATTCTATGATTGACGGAAAAACTCTGCGCTACCAGGATTATTGCAAAACTGAAGAAGAAAGAAAATTATTCTATTATACTATGGAAAAAGTGGTAGTGGAAACTGAAGCGCTTATCAAGAAAAGGTTTGATGGGGTTATCAGGCTATTTTATTATGGCATTGATGAGGCCAGTCGCGATCCGCAAAAAAGTCCATACAAGAATTTGGCGCCGGATTATGCCGTCGGCGTATGTAAAAAAATATTTGAAGCCATTCGCCGTGGAGGTGGGCTTACTACCGCGGCGGCATATCGTTCGATTGCATATGGCGGTTTTGACGTCCTGGGCCCTCTAAATGATCTTCCTGTCTATAACTATGGCTCTGTTTATCCTGGCGTTTCTCCTGAAGAGATTAGAAAAGAGGCGGAAAGTAAAAAAGGCGCTTACTCCTACTGGCAGTGCTGGGAGGAAAATCCCAGGCAAAACCGGTTATTGTCCGGATTCATGCTTTGGAAATCCGGTTTTACGGGAATAATGCCGTACTGCGCATGGTTTGCATCAGGATCCGGCAATGATCCTTATGACGAATTCAGCGGTAAACTGGCGGAGAAAAATATGTACTGCGTCTACCCGTCATTGCAGGGGCCGATCCCTACGCTCCAATGGGAAGCGCTCAGAGAGGGGATTAACGATGTCAGATACTTGACAACCCTTGCCGAATTGATTAAACAGGAAAAAAATCCTCAAAAAGCTCAAAAGGCCCAGGATGTGATTGATAAAATATTAAACCGGATAACCCTTAACATTAGTGAGGCGTTGTTTGATATTTCGGAAAATGATTTGTGTGTGTTTCGCATGCAAATAGCCCAGGCTATTATGGAACTTTCAGAAAGTAAAAAAAAAATATTAGAAGTCCGGAAAATAGATAGATCGCTCACACTTGGCAGTTGGATAAAAGAGATTGAACCTCAAAAATTAAGATTGCCGCTTTCGGAAACAGGAAAAACACTTGAGAACAAAACGGCAGTTTATATGTTTTATGATGATGTCAGCCTGTATTTAGTTTTTGATTGTGAAGATTCCGAGCCGGATAAATTGGTTTCCGGCGCTATGAAGAGACGAGATGGAGAATGGGGTGATGACGGGATAGAAATCTTTCTTGATCCGGGATTAACGGGAAAATCGTATTACCATTTTCTGGTTAATGCAAAAGGACTTCTATCTGACAATTACTACTCCTCCGTGCAAAATAGAAATACTGAGTGGGACAGCAATGCTGAAGTAAAATCACGCGTGGAGAAAAAAGGCTGGATAACAGAGGTTAAAATACCCTGGGCGAATATTGCTGCCGATACTGTTCTTCCTGCTTTATGGGGAGTAAATCTGGGGAGATGGGAACCAAAGAAAAATATAGTTCAGACATGGGCATCATTGAGCAATCGCAACTTTCATCAGCCGGAACAATTCAAGAAGGTGCAATTTAAACTTGATCCCGCAGGCTATTGTTGCCAAATTGTTAATTTCAGCTTTGGGGCCATGGCTCTCGGCAACAATATACTAACTGCGGGAATCAAAAACAATAGTTCTGAAAAACTGGATTTAATCGCGGAAGTAATATGGGCGTTTAATGGACTGCTGAAATCAGAAAACACACATTTCTCTATTAACCCTGAAGAAACAAAAAATATTTCTTTGCCTTATAGGATTGAACATAAAGGGAAAAACGGCAAGATAATTTTTAATGTCATTAACTTGAAAAACAATTTTCTGTGCTTGCAAAAAGTAAAATATTTTGCGGTTGATGATTCAATTATAAAATTAAAAATTGATCCGGTCTGTTATATGTCAGATAATCAGCTAATACTTGGCACGATGATTAATCTAGGCGATTCTGATAGAAATAAAGCTACTCTCACGGTGAAACTTCTTTCGCCGGCACTTGACAGAGAGATTTTTAAAGAGAGTATTATTTCTCCTGCCCGTATAACAGATATTCCTTTAAAAATAGTTGAATTGCCCCCGGGCTTGTATTTAATATCAGCGGAACTTTTTAATGAACAAAAGCAATTGATCGAATCTAAAACCGTTGAAATTAAGCGAATTAATAATCCCTTTTAAAGTACAAAGGTTAAACTAATGAATATAATTGATGCGCATAATCATCCGGACTGGCTTGGACATAATCTGGATAGATTTTTAGCAAACATGGACCAGTGCGGCATCGGCCGGACATGGCTGCTGAACTGGGAAACTCAGGAACACGAATATCTGACTTATTATAACGAGGTGACTCCGGCAAAACTGTTTGCCAATCAGTCCGGCGGGCCGATCCCGTTTGAGCGCTGTGTCTCCTATGTGGAACGTGCTCCGGACCGCTTTATTCTTGGTTACGCGCCGGACCCGAGACTTCCGAATGCATGTGCCAGACTGAAAGCCGCCAACAGTATCTATGGCGCGAAAATCTGCGGAGAAGTGAAATGCCGCATGATGTATGACAACCCGGACGCGCTGCGCATGTTCCGCCTGGCCGGCGAACTGAAAATGCCGGTGGTACTCCATATGCAGTATGACCGCCGGCGAACCTGTGATAACCCATGGGGTGAATGGTACGGCGGTACTATTGATACCCTGGAACGCGTCCTGCAAGCCTGTCCTGATACCATCTTTCTCGGACACGCTCCAGGGTTCTGGCTGCATATTTCAGACGATGAATGTTATAAGACAGGTGACAGTTCCGGAAAACGAAAAGTAATCGAAGGCGGTAGAGTTCCTCAACTTTTGCGGAAATATCCGAACCTTTACTGTGACATCTCGGCAGGTTCCGGACATGAGGCACTGAGCCGCGATTTGGATCATGCAAGAAAATTCCTGCTGGAATTCCGTGATCGCGTTTTATACGCCCGCGACAAGTTTGACAATGCGCATCAGGAACTGATTAATACGCTTGATCTGCCGTTGCCGGTTCTGGAAAATATTTATCATGGAAACGCAGAAAGATTACTTGAGACCATAGATAATTTATAACTTTTAAGGATTAAGTATATGAATAAATTAGCATTCAGCAGAGGCAAAAAACTGCCAGGCCTGGACAGCGGAAATATGTTCAATACCGGCAGTGATATGTTTTTCTGGCCGGTTATTAACCAGGCGATGGAGGACGGCGTAATCAAAGTATTACGTGAAGTAAAAATGTCCGGAATTGATTTGACTAAGGACTTTGAAAAAGGTTTTGCTGGATGGCATGGCGTAAAATACGCAATAGGCCACTCTTCCGGAACCGCGTCTTTACAAACCGCGATGTACGCGGTAGGACTTGGCGCTGGTGATGAGATGATTTGTCCGAATATTACTTATTGGGCAAGCTGCGCCCAGGCATTGACATTGGGAGCCTCGGTGGTTTTTGCGGATATCGATCCAGTCTCATTATGTATCAATCCGGACGATATAGAGCATCGCATAACACCTAAAACTAAAGTAATTATGGTAGTCCATTATCTGGGGCATCCGGCGGATATGGACAGGATCATGGAAATTGCAAAAAAACATAATTTGAAAGTCATTGAAGATGTCTCGCATGCGCACGGTTCTCTGTACAAAGGGAAGCTGGTCGGGACTTTCGGTGACGCTGCCGGATTTTCGCTGATGAGCGCCAAATCGTTTGCCATCGGAGAAGCCGGAATATTTATCACAAATAACCGTGAATATTATGAAAAGGCAATCCTCTACGCTCATTATGAACGCCAAAGCGAGTTGACCATTCCGGAGTTGAAAGCTGAAGCCGGAATTCCAATCGGCGGTTATAAATACCGGATGCACCAGATGTCAAGTGTCGTTGGCATTGAGATGTTGAAGTGTTTTCCTGCGCAAATGGAAGAAGTGGATAAGGCGATGAATTATTTCTGGGATAGCCTTGAAGGATTAAAGGGCGCCAGAGCTCACCGGCCGGCGAAGAATTCTAATTGCACGATGGGCGCATGGTATTGTCCGCACGGGATTTATCATCCGGAAGAGCTTGAAGGATTATCGGTTAAACGGTTTTGCGAAGCATTGCAGGCCGAAGGAGTTGCCGGATGCAGCCCGGGATGTAATGCCGCGCTGGCAAATCATCGTTTATTTTATGCCACGGATGTATACGGCCGCGGAACCCCGACTAACTTTTCAGGTAAAAGTGAAAACTTTCCGGTAGCGGATAATATTCAGGAACATACTTTTTATATCCCGTGGTTTAAAAAATTCAGGCCGAATGAAATCGATAAGTATGTAGAGAAATTTAAACTGGTCATAGATAATTATAAAGAGTTATTATCCGGAGATGAAGCAAATCAAAAAGTTTCCGGAAACTGGGCATTATCGCCAAAGAAATCTTAAATGAAAGCATTTGTCGCAGGATGCCGGAAAGAAAAATCTGACACCCTGCATAATTATTGATTATCTATTTCTGTTCCGGGAGATGGCAGCCGGGGGCGATGCAGAGTATCTGGTCGGATTTGAGCCAGCCGTCGGCTTCGCCGCAGCGCACCCTGGACCAATCCTGACGGGATTCAACAATCTTTACTTTGGTGCCGCTTTGCAGCTTCGCCTCCACCTGGCCGGAAGACTCCGACGGCAGAGAACGCAGCTTCGCGTTATCGGTCATAATTACCGCAATGTCCGGGTTGTAGTCATTCTGGTACTGGGTCGCCGCGGCAATAATTGAGAGCAGCGCCGCCAGTGAGACGATACCCAGCAGGATGGATAATTTATTAAATGACAGTGAACGCCTGAACGCCAGAATACCGCCGCCGGCGGCGCAGGCAATCGCCGCGATCAGCAGCCATTGGTCGGGACGCAGATTGTCGCGCATCGCCTTTATCAGCGAGGCCGGGTCTTTGATTTCGCCGGTCTGCGGCTGGAAAAGTTTTCTGCGAACATAGTTCAGATTTTCCACAATATCCGAATCGCACGGCGCAAGCAGTCTGGCACGTTCATAACATACCAGTGCGGCGGGATAGTTCTGCATCTGGCAGTAACAATTGGCGAGGTTGTATAACAATGCCGGGTCCGGTTTTTCCGGAACAAGCCTTGAACGGTAATAGTCTGCCGCTCTGCTGAACTCGCCGCGGTCATAAGCGGTTAGCGCCTCGACATTGTTTAGAACCGGCCCCGGTTTCGGTTCCGCCGCTTTTTTCGAATCAGCCATCGCGCCGCCCGGCAGCAATGCCAGCAGCAGAATTACAGTAAAGCCTTTCACCGCCCTGCAGATGCGTTTCTTCAATTCATTCTTATCCATGTTGGAACCTCCGGGCATATAGCTTGCGGCGCCGGAACTGTGCAGGCATTCGGCAATTTCCCTGTCATCGACTTTTTCCGCCAGTTCGGTCGCGGTGGTTCCCGGCGGCAGCGCCAGCATGTCATTCAGGAACGGCACTACTTCATTGTTAATCACCTCGTCAATATTATCCGGAGCACACTTTTTCAGCTCGTGCAGCACTCTGGAGCGGTCAGACTGGGCCGCCAGGCGGCGGCGCAGCATCGGGTCGCCGTCCAGTTTCATTCTGGAAGCATGACGCCATTCGCTGAACAGCCACAACAGCGGCCCGGCGCCCAGCAGCAGAATGTATGCCCACAGATAGTTGAGGTAAAGCGGAACTGCAATCCCGCCGGCGTCGGACTTCTTGAGGTAAAGAATGCCGGATTTTGCGGCCGGTTTATTCACTTTCGCTTCAGGTTCGGCGGAAAATTTGAAATCAGGGGATGAGTTCACTACCATCGGGGCGGCAGTTAAAGCCTGAGTTTCCGATGGGACTACCGTGAATTTCTGTTCATATTTGAAAGTTTTGTATGCTTCATGCGAAGTCGAGAATATCGCCGTCTTTAAATCAATCTCAACCGGACCCGGTTTCAGCGGGATCATCACATACCTGATTTCAGCCTGCTGCCTTTCGCCGGCGGATGCTGCCGATTTATTGACCTCCGGCGGATAAATGCGGAATCCCGGGATATTCAGCTTGGGCGTCTGTAAATTTTCCAGAGAGCCGCTTCCGGAAATTTCCAGCTTGAAAGTAAACGGTTCGCCTGACTTTAACTCCTTGGCGCTGACCGAATAACTTACCAGCCAACTGCCAATCAGGCCAAGACTCTCAACCTCTTCCGGCACCGGCGGCAGCGCTTTGATTTTCAGCTCCGGAAAATCAATGGTAACGGAATAAGGAACTTGACGATACGACTGGCCGCGCATAAGGTTAAAGAAATCATCATCGTCGGGGGTGCGCGACTGCCGGTCAGGTACGATAATTTCGCAATTCTGGGTGGCGGACGGCGTGATTGTTCCGGCGGCAATTGCTCTGAATGCCGTACGGAATTTATAAATTTGAAATCTCCGTCCGCCAATACCGTCACGCTCCCTGGTCGGCAGCTCAAACCGGTTGTTTTCCTTGTTTACGTTGCTGTAATCACGGAAAATCACTTTATCCATATTGAAATTCGGCCAACTGGTAAACTGATATTTGATATCTTCCGACGCGTAAATGTCCAGTTCAATCGGAATTTCTTCTCCGACATAAAATTCACGGCCTTCCGCCATGATGATGCCCTTGCCGTAAATCAAATCTTTAAGCTTGCTATCGCCGCCGCCGTCAGCTTTGGAAACAACCTGATTCGCCCCTGAAAAAGCTTTTACGGTGACGCCGTTTGTCATCATCTCTTTTCCGCTGACTATGACTTTTAACGGCGGAATCTCCACCGTGCCTTCTTTCGTGACTTTGAACCAGTAGATATTGCGGCTCTCCGCAACTCCGTTAACAATGCTGCGCTGCATGGATGAGCCATTTTTAATCCACTCAACATTTTCAACGCGGGGTAAAGACACTGCTTTGGGGAAATCATTGGCCCTGGCAGCGATCACAAGCTGCACCCGCTGGCCGACAATCACATTGTCCGGCACCGCGATCGCCTGAACTTCCGCGCCATGCAGATTACATGCGGATAAACATATCAGGAGGAGATATAAAAATTTTTTCATGATTCCAAACTCTCTTTTCAAAACATTTCCCGGAATGGCGAGCCCATTACCAGTCTTTTTCCACTTTGATCTGACCGTACATTTTCTGCTGCTGTTCTTTTAACGCATCACGCAGATTTTTTTCTTTTCCGGCCATTACTTCGAGCAGGGCTTTGGCCTGCTGCGGGTCAATTTCCTTTTCCTGCTGTGCGGCTTTAGCCTGAGCGGACTGATCATTCAGTTTACGGTCCTGCTGATTCTGCTTGTCCTGATCTTTTTTGTCCTGCTGATCTTTCTTGTCTTTTTGATCTTTCTGGTCCTTCTTGTCCTTGTCGCTGCCGCCATTTTTATTCTTATCATTTTTATCGTTCTTATTATTGTCATCGGCTCCGAGATATTTCAAGGCCTCTTTCATGTGTTTATCAGCTTTTTCCGGCTTGGATTCCTTCTTGGCCTCCTCAGCTTTATCCAACTCTTTGCGGGCGGCTTCGGCGTTCTGCTCAATCTTCTTCTGTTCGAGCTTTTGGGCCTGGTCTTTTAATTCATCCACCGATTTCTGGGCGTCTTTCATTGCCTGGTCAGCATTCTGCTTTTGATCTTTTCCCGATTGCTTATTCTGCTGATCTTGCTTCTGCTGATTATCCTGTTTGTTCTGATCCTGTTTGTTCTGATCCTGTTTGTTCTGATCCTGTTTATTCTGATCCTGTTTATTCTGATCCTGTTTATTCTGATTCTGTTTATTCTGATCCTGTTTATTCTGATCCTGCTTGTTCTGATCCTGCTTGTTCTGATCCTGCTGGTCTTTATTCTGCTTCTGATCTTTCTGCTGTTTGTCCTGTTTCTGCTGCTGCTGTTGCTTTCTGGCTTCTTCAGTCTTTTTACGCGCTTCTTCCTGCTTCTTTTTAAGCTCTTCAATCTTTTTGCGCAATTCAGCAATCATATCGCGGTCAAATAAAAGTTTCTGCTGGTCAATGGCGACTTCAGCGCGATTCTGTTCCAGTTGAATATTGCCGGCTTCGGGTGCTTTCTGCTCTTCCGCGATTTTTTTAACTTCCGGCGTTTTGGGATCACCGGCGGCTTTTGCGGCATCCGGTTGAGCAGTTTTGATGCTCATGGATTTTACATACATCTCTTCCGCCTTATCAAGAATCTTTTCTGCTCCGGAAAGTTTTTCCAGCGCGCCGTCCAGATTTTGTCCTTTTACCTGCTCGACACTCTGCGTCATTTCCTGGCGGGCTTTATTATGTTCGATTACTCCGAGATTCTGGTAGGCCCGCGCCCGTACTGCCGGATTTTTTTCCGCCAGATTAATCGCCTGTTCGTACAGTTTGGCGGCACTTTCATCTTTCTTCAACTGTAAGTCGTGACCTTCATTGTAAGTTTTTACCGGATCGGGCAATGCGGCAGGCTTGTCTTTTGCCGCCTTCTTCTCCTGATCCGTTGCCGTTCCGTCTGTAGCGGTATCGGACGGCAGTGTCACCGCCGGTTGCGGTGCCGGGGTAGTATTATCTTCATCCGCGGCTTTTGCGCCGGAGGCCGCAACTAATAATCCAGGCAGCAAAAACAGCAGCAAGGCCTTGCGGGAACGAACTGCGGTATTTTCGCGTTCGGAAAGAATGAACCAGGTCAGCAGCAGCGCCAGAGCGACGGCCAGCGGATAGTAGAATCTTTCAATCGGTTTGGTCCGGATGCCTTTATCCAGTTCTTTCGGCACCAAATCCTTGATCCGCTGGCGTATCTGATCAAGCCCGGGGTCGGTAACGGTACTGCGGACATAAATGCCGCCGGTTTCTTTGGCCAGCTTGACCAACTGCTGTTCATTAAGTTTAGTTTTGACCAGATTGCCGGACGCGTCACGCATGAATGCCGGAGTTTCTCCCGGACCGCGTTTCAACGGAATAACCGCCGGATTGGCCGGGTCACCCAGCCCTACAATAAACAATGGTATTTTCTGGTTCTTAAGCGAATCCAGGACACGGGAACTGTCACCCGAAAGTTCGTCGCCGTCAGTAATCAGGACGATCGCCCGGTTGGTGCTTTCCGCGGCGTCGAACGCCTTGCCCGCTGTTTCCAGAGCCAGTTGCAGGTTGGTGCCGCCCAGCGGGATGGTCGAGGTGCTCAATTCGTCAACATATTGAATGAAGCTGGTTTTGTCGGTAGTCATCGGGCATTCCAGAAAAGCGTTTCCGGCAAATGCCACCAGGCCGAAACGGTCGCCGTTGGAATCGTTGACCAGTTGCCGCAGCAGCCACTTGGCATGTTCAAGCCTGGACGGCTGAATATCTTCGGACAGCATGCTTTTAGAAACGTCAAAAAGCACCATTACGTCCCGGCCTCGTGCATCGTAAGGTACCAGTTGTGAACCCCAATACGGCCTGGCTGCCGCAAGCATCAGCAGTAAAATACCGGCCATGAACAGCCATAGACGCAGTGATCTGCGGGCAGGGGAGATTAAAACATGCTCCGGGTCATTCCACCTGACGCCGAGCAATGATTTGAGGATTTGCGAACGTCTTACCCGGGCGCGCCAGATTAAAAGTAAAACGGCCAGCACAACTGCCGGGATGAACCATAATATCAGACTATTCAAAAAGTTCATAACCACCTTCCATGCCCGCTGTAATCAGGCTGTTCCTGAGTTGAATCTGCAATTCTCAATTTGCCGCCGGCAGTTTCAGGCTGCCGGCAATCGATGTGATTTCATCAGGAAAAGACAAGCGGAATACCGTTATGGTTCAATGCTTTTAGGTTTTTTTTCGTTTTTTTTCCGGGCCGCCGCCTGATTTGCTTCCGGCTTTTTTCCCTGGTTTTGCTGCCGACTTCCGGAGTTTGTCAGTCGAACGCGGAGCTCTGCCTGGTTGTTTGCCTGGTTTCTTGCCCGGTTTTTTGTCAGTTTTCTTCTCCGGCTTCCCGAGAGTTTTCTTTTCATTTCTTTTGTCGATTTTGCCGGCTGGTTTCCGGAATTTGTCGGTTGTCCGCTCTGTGCGGATGCTTTCGACTTTTTTGGGTCTGGCGCGCAGTTCCACCACAATCGGCAGTCCGGTAAAGTCGAATGCCTGGCGCAGGCAGTTTTTCAGGAATATCAGATAATTGTCGGCACAATAGACCGGCTGATTGACAAACAACAGAAACTTCGGCGGCTCGCTGCCGATCATTGAACAGTAATAAAGTTTAAGCGGCGCCACTCCCACCACGGGCGGCGAATTACGGGCAAATGCATCCAGCAGCACTTTATTGACCAGCGAGGTCGGGATTTTTACTTCCATCTGAGCCATGACTTCGGCGATCTGGTCCAGCAGCGCATTCATATTGTATTTGCGCAGCACGCTGGTGAATACCACCGGCGCATAATTCAGGTGCGGCAGCGTATAGCGGATCTCCTCGATCAACTGTTTCTGCTTGACATCTTCATCCTCATCCTTGCACAGGTCGAATTTGTTGGCGACGATGATGCAGCCTTTGCCGGATTCAACGATAGATGCTGCGATTTTCCGGTCTTGCGAAGTGACGCCGTCTTTGCTGGTTTCCACCAGAAACAGCACCAGTTGAGCGCGTTTGAGCGCCTCCTCCGTGCGCATCATGCTGAACAGTTCGACTACATTGTCAATTTTGGATCTTTTGCGCAGGCCTGCGGTATCAATCAGGGCGGCGGGCAGCATCTCGCCTTTGTATTTGATCTCGAAATCAATATCGATTGAATCGCGGGTCGTGCCGGCGATATCGCTGACCATGACGCGCTCTTCGCCCAGCATCCAGTTGACCATTGAGGATTTACCGACATTCGGACGCCCGACAACCGCTATGCGGAACGGTTCGGCTTTGGTGGTAACGTCTTCCTCCACGTCTTCAAAATCTTCCAGCGCGATGTCCAGCAGCCTGGCAACGCCTTTGCGATGCAGACAGGAGACCGGATAAATTTTATCAAAGCCCAGTTCCGAGAAAAGCATTGATTCAGCGTCAAGTGTCGGATTGTCACATTTATTGGCCGCCAGCAGCACTTTTTTGCCGATGCCGCGCAAGCGGTCGGTGACTTCGCGGTCCAGCGGCACGATTCCGTCCTGTACGTTGCATACGAAAATCAGTACATCAGCGCCTTCAATCGCGGCTTCGACCTGTTCCCGGATTCCGGCATCCCAGATATCGGCCATCTTCTTGGCCCCGGTGATATTGCCCAGGCCGCCGGTATCAATCAACTGAAAATGCTTGCCGTGCCATGATGCGGGGGCCACGACGCGGTCGCGGGTTACTCCGGGCTGTTCGTGAACAATGGACACCCGGCGTCCGACAATCGCGTTGAACAGCGATGATTTGCCGACGTTGGGGCGTCCGACGATGGCCACGACCGGTATCCGTTTTTCCTGCTTTTCAGTTGTTTCATTTTCAGTCATTATCGTATCTCCTGAAGGATGTTTCTGTCTATAATGTTATGTCCCGCCATGTTGCAGCAAATGATTATCCACTTTGGCGGGATACAAAAATACATCAGAAGTGCTTGAATTTAAAGGTCTGAAACGAAAAATCCCTGTTAATAGTCAGCTAAACGGCAACTTCACGTCTGTTCATTCGCTGAAATACGAGACTGGCGGGATGTCGGTCATGGTTTGCAGGCCCGGCGGACAGTTCATGATCTGGCGCACCGCGTTGATGACGATGGCGCAGGTGGCGATATCGCCGTTGACCCCGCCCTCGATCTTTGAATCAATGTTGGGAATGCCGGAAATTTCCACACGGTCGCAGGGATCGGGTTCGCCGATCGCGGCCCGGAAGAGCATGGTGATTTTTTCCTCGCCGCCCACCATGCCGCGGCCGATCTGCTGAACCCCGGCGGCAAAACCCGGTTTAATGGTGATATCGGCAGTTTTAATCTCTTTTTCCGCGACAATCGGTGATAGTTCGTCTTCGGTGCTTTCGAGTTTCCAGCCCATTCTGGCGGCAACCATATACATGGACTCCGTAAGACCGACATGGCGCAGCGTTCCGGCCTGGCGTTTCTTCTCGAATTCCTCCAGCGACAGTCCGGCGCCGATCTTCTGCTGGAAAGGAACGCGGCGGAATTCCGCGTTCTGAATCCGGGACACTTTAATTCTATCCACCCGCTGTGATACCGCGGTCAGCGCCACCGGCAGCAGATCCATCAGGAAACCGGGATTGACACCGGTTCCCAGTACCGCGACATTCGCATTTTTAGCGGCGCAGTCGATGCGTCCGGCGATTCTCGGAGAAATACGCCAGGGGCAGGACAGCTCTTCGCAGGTGGAAATCACCGGCACACCCAGGGCGACAATATCTTCAATCTGCGGCGCAATCCGGCGCATATCCGAAACTGTACTCAGTATTACTACGTCAAAGTCTTTGCGGTTCAGTTCCTTGATGGATGCGGCTATTTTGATGCCGTTAGGTTTTCCGCCGCAGACCACGCCGAGGTCTTGTCCGGTCAGGCGCGGATCGCAATCAACCGCGCGCGTCACTTTGACGCCTTTGCGTTCATTGATCAGGTTGACTATCTTGATGCCCAGCGGCCCAAGCCCCATTTGTGCAATTCTTATAGTATGCATAATTTTAAATTCCTCTTTTTCATTAATATGCCACATCCCTGCAAAAATGAAAGAGAGGAAGCGTAATTTGCGCCGCCGCGGAATTTGCCGCATCCAGATGCGGAGGCGCAAATTCTGCATTTATTCCATTAACTGCATTTGCTGTAACCGCAGCTCAGGCATTTCAGGCAGTTCTCCTGGGAAATCATACTGCGTTCCTTGCATTGCGAGCAGATCATCATTCCGCTGGCGGCAGTATTGGGGTCCACTTTGTATGTTTCCACCGGAGCAATTTTCTTTTTTTCACCCATGATGCCGATTTTGCTCAGATGCTTTTCAATAATGCGCCCGATATCCGCCGCAATGGACGGCACATAGCCGCCATCGGCGAAATAGCCGCCGTTCGGATCATAAACGCTCTTCAATTCGTCAACGAGGAAACACGGCTTGGGATCATGGCGCAGCACCGCTGAAATCAAACGGGTCATCGCGACAATCCAACTGAAATGCTGAAGGTTTTTGGTATTGATGAACAACTCATAGGGACGCCTGGTTTTGTCTTCCTGGATAATGTCATTGATCGTGACATAAATGGCGTCAGGCGACATCGGCGTTTTAATTTTATAAGTTGTCCCCTCAAGTTCCGGCGGACGGGGAGTAATCGCATTTTTCGCTATCTGCGCTTCGGCTTTAGGCTTCTTGTCCTCTTTCCTGACCAGAATTCCGGCGATGTGCTCAGACGGACGGAACGTGGTGCAGCCCTTGAGACCGGATTCATACGCGTGCAAATAGATATTCTTGAAATCTTCAAACGGATAGTCTGCCCGCACATTGATGGTTTTCGAGATGGAGCTGTCCACCCAGCGCTGGAGTGCGCTTTGAATCTTTATATGCTCAATCGGAGTAACCATGTCAGTAGTGACGAAATAGTCCGGCAGTTGACTGTCGTCGAGGCTGTCGACGCCAAGGAACTCGCGGTACATGCGATAGGCGTAGTCGGTGACTTCCACTTCCGAAACATCGCTTTCATGGCCGTTGCGGATTTTGCGGGTGTACCAGAAAGCAAATACTGGTTCCAGGCCGCTGGAGACATTTCCGGCCAGCAGGCTGATTGTCCCTGTCGGTGCAACCGAGGTCAAATGCGAGTTGCGTAAACCGTGCTTGCGTATTGACTGCTGTAAATCCTCCGGCAGATTCTTAATAAACTTGCTCTCCGGATATTTACTGCCGTCGAACAACGGGAATACGCCTTTTTCCTGTCCCAGTTCGACGCTGGATTCATAGGCGGCGCAAGTGATGGTCTGCATAATTTTCTCAGACAGCGCCATTGATTCATCTGAGCCGTAGCGGATTCCCATAAAAATAAGCAGATCAGCCAGTCCGGTGACGCCGATGCCCATGCGCCGCTTGGAGACGGCTTCACGGCGCTGCTGTTCCAGCGGGTATTTGCTGATGTCAATGATATTATCCAAAAAGCGCACCGCTGTCTTCGCTACCCCGGCGATACCTTCAAAATCAACGGTTGCCTGCTTAGTAAACGGATTGACCACAAAACGGGTCAGGTTAACAGAGCCGAGCAGGCAGGCACCATACGGCGGCAGAGGCTGTTCGCCGCACGGGTTGGTGGCGCAAATCTCTTCGCAGTAATACAGATTGTTCATTTCGTTGATACGATCTATGAGGATGAAACCAGGCTCCGCGAAATCGTAGGTTGAATGCATGATCTTATCCCACAGTTCCACCGCATGTACTGTCTTATGCACTTTACATTTGAATACAAGTTCCCAGTCCTCGTGATTTTTTACTGCATTTATAAATTTGTCGGTGATTGCGACCGAGAGGTTGAACATCTGCATGGCCGCGTTGTTGCGCTTGGCAGCAATGAATTCTTCAATATCGGGATGATCGCAGCGCATTACCCCCATCTGGGCGCCGCGCCGCTGGCCGGCGCTCATGATTGTCCGGCAGGTTGAATCCAGCACCTGCATAAAACTTACCGGCCCCGATGACTCCGCGTCACAACCCATGATTTGAGAGCCGCGCGGACGCAGCGTGGAAAAGTCATAGCCCACGCCGCCGCCGTATTTCTGCGTTACCGCCGCGTCTTTTACCGTATCGAAAATCCCTTCGATGGAATCCTCTATTTTGCTCATTACATAGCAATTGAACATCGTGACTTCCTTGCGGGCGGTTCCGGCATTTGCGGTAATCCGTCCACCCGGCAGAAAGCGAAAATCCTCCAGCATCGCGTAAAAGTTATTTTCCCACAGCGTCTTTTTCGTTTCATTTGCCGCAGCGGCGCGGGCAACGCGATGCCACATATCCTCATAGCTGTTGTCAGGCGGGGTCTGCCCTTCGCCTTGATAGCGGTATTTGCGATTCCAAATATCCAGTCCTATGTCTTTATTGTTTTTTATGCTCTGCAATTTGTCAGTTTTACCCTTGGTCATCTTGCTATCTCTCTTTCAATTCATTGGTTATGCAAATCTCATCCGGATTAACTCAATCCAATGAAAAATGAATAAAATTATGTGCTGCTGTAAATCGCCGTTCAGTAACGGTGACAGGAGTTAAAATATAGCCAGTAAAATTTCATGTGCAAATCAATTTTAAACAAAATGCAGTACATTAATTGCGCTGCATATACAACATATTGTATATTGGACTGTTTTGCTGATTAGCGGTTTAACTTCGCGAAGAGAGGGCAGTGACAAAAAAAAGGAGCTCTAAATCATATCTCTGCGGTTCATTTGAAATGATGCGATCAGAAGAAAAATTGCGGTCATGGAAAAAGAGTAGGCAATCAATGCGATCAGAACAATCCCGGAAAACTTGCAGGAATTGAAAAAGTAGAAAAAGTTAGGGAAAAAATAAGCTACGACATGGATCAGGGATACAATTTCCAGGCTTTTGGGGAGCATATCGACAAATACGGATATTGCACTTATCATCAGGGAGAAAAATACATAAGTTGCGGTGACAATCATGGCGCTGATATCAGGCAGAAAAGTGGAAATCATAATCGTCAGCGCGACCAGAGGGAAAAGCGCCAGCAGCAGAAAAAGCTGCCTGAGTAATAGCGAAACCGCATATACTTCTCCGGTTTTCGCCCAATGCACAACAGAAGCGGTGATTGCCGCGGTCAGGAAAAAGCATACGCAAATCGCAGTTATGCCGAGGTATTTTCCAATCAGGTATTCGATTCTCTTTACCGGCTTGGTCAAAACGACCATGATAATTCTGGATTCAATATCTTTCGGGATATCAGTTGCCCCGGAAAATATAGCGACGATCATGGTCATCAGAAGGATCACGACGAACCCCGCCAGCAGCGGCGGCCCCTGCTCCAGGGAAATCAGTCCGAAAAGCAGGCCGCTGTCCTGCTTGAATGAGAGCGCTTCCATTTCTGAAACACAGGCTCCGATCAGGGCGGCAATAACCAGCAGTATCGCAAACGCCGGTTCTTTCACCTTTTTTACGGTAATTTCAAATATGCCTGATATTTTTAACATTATTTCTTCGTACTCTTTACTTTAGCTGCGAGAGTTTTATCGTAGAATGAAAGCTTGCCGCAGGATTCTTCAAGCTTCCTCGCCTTTAATTCCACATCCTGATTCTCCTCCTGGAATGCGAGTTCCGCCATTTCGACATAGAGACGCTGGTATTCGCGGTAAGTCGGCTTGAGTTCCAGCAGCGGAAGCAGGAAGGCAAGCAATTCTTTTTGTGACGCTTTTCTGCTTTTTAATGTGCTGTACCCTCCGTCAATCGCATAAAAAAGCTCAGGATCATGAAGCTGTTTGATATATTCATGATACCGCGGGATGGAAACAGACTTCAGCGCGGTATTCGGCGCCATTAAATAATTGATGAATGCCGGCGCCGATTCCGTGGCGGTCGGGTATTTGTCAATTATTTCAGCATATTTCTCCTGCAGGTTCTTATCCGATATTGCTTCGGCAAGCGCGATGGACGCCAAAATTTTCTCTCCATCGGTAGTTGCAGCAAGTAGTTTATCCTTGAGCTCCGCAACCAATATTCGCTGCCTGACTTCATCTCTTATTTCAGCGGGAAGCTTGTCCAGGATGGCATTCAGGCTTATTGATTGCGTACCCGCACGGTAAAGCACAAACTGACGCAGGACAGCATCAGAAGTGAAATAAGCTAAAAAAACCGCACCCAGAACAATCAAGGGTGCGGCTTTCATACGACCGGTTTGCATATGCAAATTCAAATTATCGCACTCCGGCAATTACTTGGTCTTGTCGGTATTGCCGCAGCTTGCGCAGAATTTGCCTTTCATTACCGCAGCACACTTGGGGCAGACAGAATAGACAACAACTACTGTTCCGCATTGTGAGCAGAACTTGTCGCCTGCCGCATAAGGAGTAAGGCAGTTGCCGCAAAGATGCTGGTCTTCAGATACAACTTTCATTACTTTGGCGATTGTATCAAGAATGCTTTTGTTGGTCGGATCGGAGGCTTTCGCATCCTGTGCAGCCTTGAGCAGTCTGGCTTTGATATCAAGTATATTCAGCGAGTCAGAGGCCTGCGGATTGCCGTCTTCCGGACTGCCGCCTTTGCGCCATTCGTCAAACAGTGTACAAAGCAGAGCATGTTCGTCATTGACAACCGGGATGTTGCTCCATTTACCTTTCTGCGCAATTCTTTTCGCCCGAGTTTTGAGCAGCGCTGAAGTGATGTACGGAGCGTTGTCGCCGGCGCGGGAGGCGGCCAGGCGGAACATTTCCTCAGCCTTTTTAAGCCGCAGCGGATCGTCCTGGTCTGTTACATAGCGGTCAAGCACGAAGCCTGCTGCAAAAGGAATCTGCCAACTGTTCTTCAAGTTGGGATTATTTGCGCCGCGCATGAAGATTTCAGCGGACTTTACAGGATCGCTGTTGGAGATCATCATTCCGCCGATATTGTAGGCGATTTCCAGATCAGGGTCATTGGCCAGAATATCATTTAGACGTTTATAAATTTCCTGAGCTTCAGCCTTTTCGACGCAATCAAGTCCGCCTGCATAGTTTATGAACAGCATCCATTGAACATCTGAAGCAAACTTATTGAATCCGCCGAGCGGCGCCTGGGAAAGTTTATCGTGGTTTACAGAGATTTCTTTCTGTTGTGCAATAAGATAAGACGCCAGAAACGATCCAAGCGCCACAGCTATTATCATTACCGTAATATGAGTTACAAGTGATTTTTTCATTTTTTATTCTTCCCTTAGTTGTTATTTCAAATCTCTATAGCCAAATACCAGACTGGCCAGCGAGGTGGCGAATACGCTATATATGATTCCCCACAGCAGCGCGAGAATCAGATATGTCCAACTGATGCTTCCGGCGATGTTATATGCCGCTTCGGCTTTTAAGTTGAAGAGGTTCAGGTCGGGAAGAATTCCGCCGTAAAGGACTTTTATTTTATCAATGGCCGGCGTTGAATGCGCGAACCAGATCACGATAACTGTAACAATAGCGGAAATGGATTCCGGCACAAGGACGGAAAACATGACTGCCAGCGCAGACATCGGGATAACGCTTGCCATGATTAAAAGATGCCCCAGAAGCATGGTCTGTCCAATTCCCGCATCGTCAAAGGCCGAACTGAAAATGACACAGAACCCGATAGTGATCAGGCCGGTAATAACTATGCCGGCAATGGAAATGCCAACCAGTTTGCCTATGAGGTAGTGGGTACGGCCCAGCGGTTTGGACAACAACGTGGAAGCGACCCCCTCCCGCAGTTCGCGGGATATTTCGAAAGTAACAGAGATGGCCACCAGGATCGCCGCCAGAGTATTCAGCATCAGCGACACATCCACCATCAGCGCTTTATGCTGTCCCAGTGAAAGGACATCATACCGGTACGCACTTCCAATCAACACCAGCACACACAGAATAAGGACGTAAACTACGCGCATCCTTAGTAACTGCCATGCTCCGCCGGCGATTGCCATGATCTCATTGATCGTTTTCATCATCTTCCTCCTTTTAATTTGGGTTTAAATGCAACCATGCATTTAACTTGATTTTGTGGCATTTTCAATTTTTCTAAAGAAAAAATCTTCCAGGCTTTCCCTGGAACTTGTTATTGTAACCGCATCTCCCTGCTTTCCTTTAACAGCCAGGAGTGCTTGTGTTGTATTGTCGTTGTTTGGGAAAGACAGTTCCCACCCTCCATCTGGCCGTTTGATGGTTTCGGTGGCCGCTGAAAGCATTTCTTTTGCGATATCGTCATGTCCGGGATTAATATGAAGTTTTGAACCGGTCTCGGTGAGTAATTCATCCAGCCGTCCGGAACATAACAGTCTGCTTTCGCAAAGAATACCTATCCGGTCACAAATTTTCTCAGCGTCAGACAGAATATGGCTGCAGAAAAAAACACTGGTTCCTCTGGCCTTCTGGTCCAGAATGATATCTTTCAATTCCTGGCGGCCATGAGGATCAAGCCCCACCAGCGGTTCATCAAGAATCAATAATTTCGGATTGTTGAGGATTGCCTGGGCAATCCCGATCCGTTGAGTCATTCCGCGGGAAAACCCCCCGAGTTTGGATTTCGCGTGCCTGGTCATTCTGACCGTTTCCAGTACTTCCGCTATCCGCTTTTTACGAATATCCGATGGTATGCCAAACAGTTTGGCGCAGATATTGAGGAATTCATTGGCGGAAAGGTACGGGCTGAAGGCAGGAGCATCAGGCAGGAAGCCGATTAATCTTTTCATCTCAACATTGTCAGGAGGACAACCAAAAATCAACGCTTCGCCGGATGATTGCTTGATCAGGTTCATCAGAATCTTTATCGTAGTGGTTTTACCCGCTCCGTTCGGCCCCAGAAAGCCGAAGATAGCGCCTTCAGGAATCGTAAGATTCAGATCATACAGTGACGGCTTCTTCTTTTTCCAGAATAAACTGCCGTAGTATTTAGTAAGATTTCTTATTTCAATTATATTTTCCATGTTCCCCTAACGATACGCTTTTATGTATGACCTTTAATTATTAATATAATTTAATAAACAATTAACAATAGCATTTATTTGAAAAAAAATCAAGAAAATCATCATTTGTGCGGTTGATTATATACAAATCGTTATTCAGGACCCCGATTATTTATTGTTCTTGACCAGTATCGGCTGAAAGGCCCTTCTGTCGTGATTGTCTATGCCAGACCGGCTGTCCGCATATATATACACAGGAAAAAGCTGTAATGTGACGGATGTTTTATCTGTCTGCCCCCGGTAATTTCTTACTATTTGCATGAGCAGTGTATCGCCTGGCTTCAGCATATCCATGTCAATATTGCTCAGAGATATTTTAGTTAAAAGCTCAAATCCTCCGTCAAAATCTTCAGCGCTGAATCGCGGAAACTCAAATGATTTGGGCGGAGTCACGATTTGACCTGAATTCGGTTTACTGGTGATTTTGTTGTATAATGTCTGCCCATGGCCGCTTACGGAGATGATATACTGGCAGTAGTAGTCACTTTTGCTGTTTTTCATGATAAAAAGTTCAATGCTGTCGGTATCCCATAAGCCTTTTCCCTTGCGCTTTTTGGGATCGCCGGTAATTGCATCTGCCGGATTCTTATCATAAACATGTATGAGAACATAAAGCTTCTTCCCGTCGGTAGTCATCTTTACCTCTGTTTTTTCCTCATTCCATGCTGTTCCGTCAAATTTTCTCAGCGGCGGGAAAAGTGCAACTCCGGGACTGCTCCAATCAGGAATGCCGTTAGTGAAAGAAATCTCCGGAGTCCCGGTCTTCGGTAAATTGACTGTGACCGGCTTGTCCGGAGTATCAATTTTTTTGCTGACTGTCGGGTTTATGCGTTCCGCCACTTTGTTTTTGGGCGGGGGGACTTGCGCCAGGACGGAGATCTTTATTGGAGCCTGCTGTTCCACCGGTTGTGCCGGCGGCTGTCCTGGAACTGTCTTCGCAGGGCTTTCTTTGGCGGTGGAAAGCGATATTTCGTGCGTCATTGCGAGCAGCCAGGCGGCATAGTCCGCAATCTTGCCACGTAAAGAACTGAAAATAAGCACAAATACTAAAAACAGTGCCAGAAAGCACATTTCAGTTCGATTTTTTTTAACAGGCTTATTCATAATTGCCTTTTATTTTATAGGGCAAAGCACTAAAATTCAAAGCTGAATCTGCAAAAATCGCATAAAAACTGATATTTTAGATGTTCCAGAATGCAGAAATGACTTATTTTACGGTATTTTGGACTCCGAACTTGTGACATTCCAGCAGATAGTTCATTGCTTCCTGCGCGTTATCCACCAGCTTGAATAATTGCAGGTCGTCTTCATCAATCATGCCTTCGGCCAGCATCGTCTCTTTTTGCCATTCCAGCAGAGGAGACCAATATTTTTTGCCGATCATGACGGTCGGAATGCGGTTGATTTTTTCGGTCTGAACCAGAGTGACAGCTTCAAAAAATTCATCCAGAGTTCCGAATCCGCCGGGGAAAATGATGACTCCCAGCGTGTATTTCAGAAAACAGACTTTGCGGATGAAGAAATACCGGAAGAACAAGCTTTCGGTCTGGTAGTTGTTCGGCAGTTGCTCGGCGGGCAGGGCGATATTCAGCCCGACGGAATTGCCTTCCGCTTCAAACGCCCCCTTATTGACGGCCTCCATAATGCCGGGGCCGCCGCCGGTGATGACGCCATAGCCGTTTTCCGCCAGCAGCCGGCCCATTTTTTCAGCTTCCTGATAGAAAAAGTTATCTGGTTTAGTTCTGGCGGATCCGAATACCGTTATCAGCGGGCCCTGAGAGGACATCGTTTCGAAAGACTCGACGAATTCCGCCATGATTCTGAATATGCGCCACGTTTCATCTTTGGTGAAGTCATCGACTTTGGCGAATTCCTTCCGGCACGGATGAACTTCCTTTTTTTGCGGGTTGCTTGCCATTTTCACTGGTGATCGCTCCGTATCTTTAATTAATTAAATACCTGATCCACTAATTATTGCCGTACTTGTTGCTTCAGATATTAATAAAGCGTTCTTTAGGCGGCTTGCAAGTTTTTTGACAAGCGACTGGTAAAAATATTTATAGGAATGTATATTAAGCCCGATTATCTGTTTGACTTTAAAGGGAAAAATGGATTTTCCCGCAGGGGGATTGATGACGAAGATATCATACAGCTATGATAATTATAATACGCCGGGCGCATCCGGCGGCGGCAGAAAGTCGAAAAATGGCGGGGTGAAAGCTGCCGTTACGATCTGTTTGCTGATCGGACTGATCGTCGGCGCGTTTTATGCCTACCAGGCTTTTAAAAGCAGGCGCGCCGCGCAAACGCAGAATAAGCCGGCTCCGGTATATCTGGAAAAACCGGCTCCGATCGCCAAGCCGGTTCCTGTCGCGCCGGTGAAAGCTCCGGCAAGGGTTAAACCGGTTCCGCCGGCTGCCGCCGTCGAACCCGTCTCTGAGATTAAACCGGTATCCGCGCCCGCTCCGCTTGTCGCCGCCGAAGAAAAAACCGTCGTCAAGTCTGATGTCAGGATTGTTGCGCCGGTTGCTATTAAGCCGGCTGTTCCGGTAAATCTGCCGCCGCTGGATGAAAACGCGGTTACGGAAATCTGTGTCAAAGCGGAAGCCGCGATGAAAGCAGGGGAGCCGGTCAAGGCCAGGCAACTGGCGGAGTCCGCGCTGGATATGAAAAATTTGCCGGAAAGCAATCCGCTCTGGCTGCGCGCCGCGGAAGTACTCAGTTCCGCCAACACCAAACTGCTGCTGACAGATATTCCGTTTCCCGGGAAGAAGATCAACTATGTCTGCAAAAGCACGGATTATCTGCAGAATATCGCTTCGGCGCACAACACTTCGATCGACCTCATTCAGATCAGCAACCATATGAAAAGCGCTGACAGCAGCATCTGGGAAGGCCGCGTGTTCAGAATCTATAAAGGCGACTGGCGCGTCCGGATTTCCAAGAAAACACTGATGCTATATTTATATGACGGAGATAAGCTGTTTAAAATCTATCATGTCGGGATTGGCCGTGAAAACCGCACTCCTGAAGGGGTGTTTGTTGTAAAATCAAAGGTAAAGGAGCCGACATGGTATGCTCCCAGCGGCAAGGTAGTTCCATACAGCGGGGCGCAGAATGTCATCGGCTCCCGCTGGCTCAGTCTGGCGCCGGAGGGCGGCACGGACAAAGGGTTGCTGGGGTATGGCATTCACGGAACGGCCGATCCGGACAGTATCGGCAAGACCGTCAGCAACGGATGTGTCCGGATGAGAAATGCTGAAGTCGAGGAGTTATTCATGATAATTCCGCGGCTGACGCCGGTGACGATCGAGTAAAGAATCAATAAAATCAAATATAATGACAGCATTAAATCTAAACAGGGGGAAGTAAAACATTATGGCGGAAATCAGTCTGGAATTTGAAAAGCCCATTATTGAACTGGAAAAGAAGCTGAAGGAATGGATTGAATTAAGCAAGACAAACAAAATAGAATTAGGTGACGAAGTGAGCGCATTAAAGAAAAAATTAGCGGACACCATGAAGAACGTCTATGATTCAATGACCCCCTGGCAGCGTGTCCAGCTTGCCAGGCATCCGGAAAGACCCTACACACTTGATTATATCAGTTGCATTTTTACCGATTTCATGGAATTTCACGGCGACCGCCGGATGCGCGATGATGCCGCAATCGTCGGCGGATTTGCCAAATTCGACGGGAAGCCGGTAATGTTAATCGGCACCCAGAAAGGGCGCAATACTAAAGAGAATGTTTTCCGCAATTTCGGCTGGCCGCATCCGGAAGGCTACAGAAAGGCTTTGCGCCTGATGCAGCTTGCCGACCTGGCAAAAGCTCCGATTATAACTTTTATTGATACTCCCGGAGCATTCCCCGGAATAGCCTCGGAAGAACGCCATATCGGGGAAGCCATCGCCGTTAACATGCGCGAAATGTTCGGGCTGAAGGTTCCGGTTATTTCAGTTATCATCGGCGAGGGCGGCAGCGGCGGCGCAATCGGCATCGGCGTCGGTAACCGCATCCTGATCCTGGAAAACTCCTATTATTCTGTAATTACGCCGGAAGGCTGCGCGGCTATTCTGTGGAATGACCGTTCTTATGCGGAAAAAGCGGCTGAAGCGCTTAACCTGACAGCCAACGACCTCAAGCGCCTGAATGTCGCCGATGAAATTGTTTCCGAGCCGCTTGGCGGCGCTCATAAAGACCCGGTCAAGGCGGCGGATCTGCTCAAAGCCTCGCTCAAAAAACACCTGAATGAACTCAGGAAAATGACTCCGGAAGAACTCATGGAAAACCGCTATAAGAAGTTCCGCGCCATTTCCGTATTTACAGAAGGGGAAAAGGCGTGACCTCGAAAAAGCCGATAGTCCGTCTGGCGGAAGATAAGGATGTTGAGCAGATTCAGCAGTTGCTGGATATGTACGCCCGCGACCAGATCATTCTGGCCAGGACGCGGGAGGACATTCTGGAGAACCTCAACCGTTTTATTGTCGCGGATGCCGACGGCGAAATCAAGGGCTGTGTCGCTATCCGCGATTTCGGCAATGATCTGCTTGAAGTCCGCTCTCTGGCGGTTCAGCCGGATTGTTTCGGCCGGGGTATCGGACGTGCTCTGATTGAGGAGTTGATCCGGATACTTGAAGCCGAAAGACATTCCTTCCGGCTTTTCGCGCTGACTTACAAAACCGACTTCTTTGTCAAGCTCGGATTTCAGCGGGTCAGCATGGACATGTTCCCCGAAAAGATCTGGAGCGACTGCGTCAAGTGTCCCAAGAAAGAGCACTGCGACGAAGAAGCCGTTCTGCTTGACCGCAAGCAATAGCGCACCGCCGCTAAATTACATCCTCTGAAGGCCCGGGAGTCGTTATGTCCTTCGAAGAGCGAAACATTTCCGCAGTGGTTGAAGGCGATGCCGACGGCCGCCGCCTGGATCTATGGCTTACCGCCAGATTCACCTATCGTTCCCGGAATCAGTGGCAGACGATAATCCGCGAGGGGAAAATCCTGGTCAACGGCGCTTCCGTCCGCAGTTCGCGCGTACTCCATACCGGTGACGTCGTCGCCTTTATCCCGGACATTGAAGAACCTGACGTGGTCATGGATTATTCGATAATTTATGAGGATGAATACTTGTTTGTCGTGAACAAAGGCGGACATCTGCCCTGCCATCCCGCCGGGCCGTTCTACCGCAACACGCTCTGGTATGATATGTCGCAGAAATACGGCAGGGTGTTTATCGTCAACCGCCTGGACCGCGAAACTTCCGGCCTGATGCTGGCGGCCAGAGACAGCGTTACAGCTTCAAATCTCTCCGCGATGCTGATGGACGACCGGTTGAAAAAGAAGTATTACGCGCTGGTTTTCGGTAACTTCACCCGGCGGATTGAAGCCGGCGGCCGGCTGGTCAAAGATACTGCCAGCCGGGTCATGAAAAAGCGGAAATTTGTCATGGAGTCCGATTTCAAGGGCGATCCGGCAGCGGCGGAGACCGCGTTTACGCTCCTTGAACCGGCAGCATTTGACGGGCGGTACTCGACAGTGCGCGCGATTCCGGAAACCGGACGGCTGCATCAGATCCGCGCCACGCTGTGTTCGCTCGGGTTTCCGCTGCTGGGCGACAAACTCTACGGGCCGGACGATAACCTTTATCTGAAGCTTGCCGGTGACCTCATCACCCCGGAAGAGTGGAACACTCTGGTGTTGACGCGCCAGGCGCTTCATGCATATTATCTGAGTTTCCCGCATCCCCGTTCCGGTGAAAACATGGAATTTGAGGCAGCCATTCCCGACGATATGAAAGTGTGATCTGCCGTCAACTGTTAAGCGCCTGCAGGGCTTTGCGGATAAGGTTCTCGCTGGAACACTCTTTTTCCGGTATTTCCTCGACGATTTTTTGCAGTACCTTGCGGATTTTTTCCGACTTGAAGCCGAGCTGTTCCAGCGCCAGCAATGCATCTTCCGCCGCCGCCGCCACGGTATCCGGGACGGTCCTGCCGGTGGAGACGCTTAATGCCGGGGCCAGCTTGCCTATTTTGTCACGCAGTTCGACCAGCAGGCGTTCGGCGGTTTTGGGGCCGATGCCGCTGATGCGTTTGATTACGTTTAAATCGCGGTTGACCACGGCGGAGCAGAACGACGACACCGGCAGGCTGCTGAGAATGCTCAGCGCCAGCTTCGGGCCGACGCCGGTAGCGCCGAGCAGTATCTCGAAAAGCTGTTTTTCCTCGGGAGTGGAGAAGCCGTACAGACTGATGGCATCCTCGCGCACCTGGGTGTTGATCAGCAGAATGACTTCCGAATTCGCCTTCGGCAGCCGGTCGTAAGTGCTCATGGGAATAGACACCAGATACCCTACGCCGTGAACATCCATCACCACCTGGGTCAGATTGATCTCCTGCAGTATGCCTTTAAGCCTGGCAATCATAATGTCTCCTTTGCTCCGTTTATAGTATTACTTCAGCGTTATTTCCATTGAGATGTCGGCGGCTTTGACCGAGTGGGTCAGCGCGCCGGCCGAGACGAAATCAACCCCGATTCTGCCGATGCCCGGAATGCGCTGGAGCGTGATTCCGCCGCTGGCTTCGAGTCTGGCGCGTCCGGCATTGATTTTCACGGCCTCGGCCATCTGCGCGTCAGTCATGTTGTCCAGCAGGATATATTCCGCGCCGGACTCGGCGGCTTCGCGCACTTCGTCCAGATTATCGGCTTCGACTTCGATTTCCAGTTCCGGATATTTCTCCCTGGCCCGCAGGACGGAACGGGTAATGCCCTTTTCGCCTTCCAGTCCGGCCAGTTCGCGGTGGTTGTCCTTGATCATGATCCGGTCATAAAGCCCGATGCGGTGGTTGGATGCGCCGCCGGCGGCGACGGCGTATTTTTCCAGATTGCGCCAGCCGGGCGTGGTCTTCCTGGTGTCCAGCACCACGGTGCTGGTGTCTTTCAGCAGCTCCGCATAACGGCGGGACGTGGTGGCAATCCCGCACAGCCGCTGCAGAAAATTGAGGGCGGTGCGCTCTGCGGTCAACAGCGCCCGCGCCCGTCCGGAAATCTTTGCCAGCGGGGTGCCGGACTGGCAGAAATCACCATCCCTGGCCAGCGGCTCCCAGACCAGCGACCGGTCGACCGCCTTGAACACCCGTTCAGCCACCGCCAATCCGGCGCAAACGCAGTCTTCCTTGCAGTTCAGCAGCGCGGCGGCCATGGTATTTTCCGGAATCACGGCGCTGCTGGTCGTGTCGCCGCGGCCGTTAAGGTCTTCCTCCAGCGCCAGCTTGATCAGAATATCGACTCGGTTGAAATCGATCTGCGGCAATATTTTATTCATAAGCAATCCTTCTAAATACTGGACATCCTGGAAATGTTCTTAATTGAGGTCGCCCGTCCGGTCATGTGATCGTACGTCACGACCGCCGCATCCAGCCGGATACCGGTTTCCACCACCGGCAGCGCTTTCGGCATGCCGGAACGGAACTTGTCAACCACCGCCTGAACATCCCTGCCCAGAATGGAGCATTCCGCCCCGGTCATTCCGACATCGGAGATGAATGCCGTGCCGCCTGGAAGCACTTTGGCGTCGGCGGTCTGCACATGGGTATGGGTTCCGAGCACCGCCGTGACCTTGCCGTTGAGAAAATACGCCATCGCGGCTTTCTCGCTGGTGGCTTCGGCGTGAAAATCAACGATGATGCACTTGACTGACGGCGGTATTTCCTTCAGCACTTTTTCCGCTGTCTCAAACGGGCAGTAAGCGCTTTCGCGCACAAAAATTTTGCCCAGCAGATTGATGACCGCGATCTCGCCGCCGCCGGGATTGCGGTAAACCCGCCAGCCACGGCCGGGTTGCAGACTGCTGAAGTTCGCCGGGCGGAGCACATTGTCCAACTGGACGATCTCCTGTTCGAAAGGCTTCTGGTCCCAGACATGGTCGCCGGTAGTGAAGACGTCAACGACGTCGGCTATCTCTTTAAGGCATTTTGCCGCCAGCCCGGCGCCGGCGGCGATATTCTCCGCATTCGCGATGCAGAAACTGCAATTGAACTCGCGCCGCAGTTCCGGAGCCAGTTCCAATACGGCTTTACGCCCGCCCTTGCCGACAATGTCGCCGATAAAAAGTAAATTCATGTAACCCTCGGTAAAGATCGTTTGTTCAAAATGATAAAATAATATCCTTTCGGATTTTATCCAATCTCAAATCGTTTTTTAATGCCAGGAAATCAGTCATTCCGGACATTTTGGACACATGTTCCGCACAACGCGTTTTTCCGCAACGGGTACTATGGGCCATTCTGGACAACCACATGCACATTTTGGACAGCCTTCTCCCATAAGACCCATAGGCCCCATTGTTTCTCCCTGCGCCAGCACCCCACTCCGACACTTTGGAGTGTCGTTGAGCACAACGGTTTTCAGTTTTACAAACATTCCGGACACCCATCCTGCCCATTTTGGACAGCCCCCACTCCGACACTTTGGAGTGTCGTTGAGCACAATGCTTTCGGTGTAGCGCTCTCGCTCTGCGAGAGGAATTCCGATCCCCGTCCGGGACGGACGGCACTACACCAAATCCATCTTGGACAGCCCCCACTCCGACACTTTGGAGTGTCGTTGAGCACAACGGTTTTCAGTTTTACAAACATTCTGGACACCCATCCTGCACATTTTGGACAGCCTTCTCCCATAAGACCCATAGGCCCCATAGGCCCCATAAGACCCATAGGCCCCATAAGACCCATAGGCCCCATAAGACCCATAGGCCCCATAAGACCCATAGGCCCCATTGTTTCTCCCTGCGCCAGCCCCCACTCCGACACTTTGGAGTGTCGTTGAGCACAACGGTTTTCATTTTATCAACCATTTTGGATACCGCCCCGCATATTCTGGACACCCACCGTGTATGCCGTTTTTCTCACTTTTCTCGCTTTTCTCGCTTTTCCCACTTTTCTCGCTTTTCCCACTTTTCTCGCTTTTCTTGCTTTTCTCGCTTTCCACTTCTCCCGCTTTCCGGCTGCTCCGACAACATTTTGGACATCGCCACCGCACATTCTGCACACCCCCTGTGTATGCCGTCTTCAACACTTTTCCCGCTTTTCTCGCTTTCCACTTTTTATATTTTGCCAGTGCATCAAGTATCTACATATAGTAAATTTGTCAACAAAAACTGTGCACTAGATATGTAAGACATTTGTATACAGTGTCTTATCGCTTGAAAAATGATAAATTTTACCGGTAAAAATATACGAGTCCGCACCGTAAAACGGCAGTTTCCCGCACCGTTGTTGATTCCTTGCCTTTATGAAGTAAATTAGGCATCATTCACAGTTATCTAATGAGTCTGGATTTTTGGATAGAAGCGCAAAAAGGAGTGTTTTCATGTTGAGATTACCAAACGTAATAATGGTTTTCATATTTCTGGCGGCGGTGATCGCAGTTTCATGTTTCAGCGTTAAGGCGATGACTCCGGAGGAATTCGGCAGACAGTCCGGGCTTCAGAAGAAAATGGAATGTGCCGAAAGCGTCATTGATAAGATATACCACGGCAAAGGTACTGTTGTATATGGCAGGCTCATTGCCGCGCCGGATGCGGCAGTCGAAGCGGTTTCCCGTGTATTGGTCAATCAAGACGGGTATTTCGCCTGCAACGTGTACTGGGGGCGGACGCTCTGTTTTTACCGGCACGGCTATGAACCGGTGAGAATCCAGGTTGCGGAAAATGGCCCGCGTTTTTTGGACGCCGGCAATATTGCTTTTACCAAATTACCGGCGGAGAAGACTTTTTCGGTGGAGGGCAGGGTAGTGCTGGACGAGTCATTGCGGCAGGAGAAGATTTCGGTGACGCTGGGCTTGGCAATGCCGCCTCAGGTATTCTGGGATGACGGCAATGAATGCGGTGCCCGCACCTACCGCCAGGTGGCGGCGAAAACAATCAGCAACGGCGATATATTCCGGTTCGACGGCCTTTCTCCGGTAAAATACCAGCTCGAAATAAGAACCGGCAAATCGTTTGTCAAGAGAATATTTTTCAATAATACCGGAAGGGTCAAGGAATTCACCGCCGCCGGGGATAATGACAACGCTTTCGAGGATAATGACGATGATTTCGGCGCGAAACCGAAATTGCGGAGAAAGCCCTTGAAAGTTGTTGTCCTGCCGGCTGTAACGCTGTCCGCCGCTCCGATAGTCCGGTTTTCGCTGCAGGTGAGCAAAGTCACGGATATCATATATGCTCAGGCATCCGAAGACAATAGTGTTCCGCCCGTATTCGAACCGGAGATTAGGACATTTGAACGGCTATGCAACGGAGAGACTACGATCCCGGTGGCCAGCCGCATGGAAATTCATTCGAATAATGTCAAGTTCTGGCGGAATCACGAATTATATCTGGAGACTAACGAAAAAAATCATATTGTTCCGGAATTCCGTTTCGGCGTGAATTACTTTTATGACTTCGGCAGGACGACGTTTGAGGAAGCCAGGCAAAAAGTAAATACAGAATTTATGAAAAAAAGCAGAGCCCCCAAAATCTACTCCTACCGGGTGGGAAAAGAAGTTATGACCGCCAAAGTAGAGGAATTCAAAAGAGAGGTTTCGCTTGAAGACGGGCATGCCTATTACTTCGAATATCCCTTCGGTAAAATTTATTTTCTGATGAAAACCGATTTTGTTACTTCAAAATGACTTAATTTCTGATATGACAGTTATTTTACTGCAAGAATTTCATCAGATATGGCATGATGTTTTTTGAAATCCCTGCCGGCGCGTGGAATTGAACATTGAACGGTTAAATCATCAATCCATGGAACAATGGCATCATGTTTTTTCAGCACAGCCCTGATTTTTGCCAGCGGGACATCACGCGAAGGCACTTTCATTTTTACCGCCAGTGCGGCTGCGGCTCCGGCCGCCTGGCCCATGGCCATGCAGGAGGATTCAACCCGCAAGGCGGAAAAAGCCGCCTGATCGCTTGATATGCATCGCCCGGCCGCCAGTATCCTGCTGCCGCCTTTAGGAATTAAAGCGCCGAGAGGAATCGTCGGAATGCGATCAGATGAAAGAAATTCATGAAGTATTCCATCCTCATGATGCACATCAATGAAGTATAGAGTATAAGCTATCGCATCATCAAATTTTCTTCCGCTCATGTAGTCTCCATACGTCACTGTTTCTTCTCCAACGATCCGCCATGTTTCCCGCATGGCGGCGGAGTCGGCCATTAAATCAAGCGTTGCCTGTTCACAGCCGGGAAGCTGCTTTATAAAATTGAACAATCTCAGCAGGGATTGGTGGGCCTTGATGTCAGCATCTGACTGATCTGTTGCTGAAGATGAATCCGCATTAATTAAATGTTGCTGATTAAAGCCGCCGCTGTTTAGAAAGCCAATGAACGGCTCATCCTTGAAACAATAATCGCCTTTCTGAATTTTCCCTTCCGTCAGCGCTTTCTGATATTCTTTTTCAATCAGTTCTTTGTCCAGCGCCTCAACGTCATATCCGCCAATCTTGAATATCAGTGTTCCGGGTTGACGTTTTTCTCCTTTAAGCCGCTCCAGTCCGAGCATCCCGACGATGTCCGCATCTCCGGTGCAGTCAATAATTTCTCTGGCTCTGATTATCCGTTTAACATTTTTTCCCGCAGTCGTCAGAATCCATTCCTGCTCCCTGTCTTCAATATCGACCGCAATTTCATGATAATGAATTGCGACTCCGCTTTTCAGGCATGTGTCTTCAGCAACCAGGGCGTAGATGTGCGGACTGACCGGCACATGGTAACTCGGCCTCGTTGGATTAGGTGTTAAAAAGTCAGGCAGCGGAATATTGTCCAGTTTCTTGCTTTTTAAAATCAATTCCCAGCCTATGCCTTTAATTATCTGTCTGGTACGGGAATAAAAATAAGCCGGCGCACTTACCAGGCCGGTTGTCATGGTGCCGCCGAGTTTTCCGGTCATTTCCACCAGAACGGTTTTTGCGCCTTCCCTGGCAGCCTGAATTGCGGCAATAACCCCGGCGGTTCCTCCGCCAACTACAATAACATCCGCAGTTTCATTATATGTCTTTAACGTTCTGTTCATCTTCATTTCCTTCTATAAATTTACAGGGCATGTGCGTCTCCAACACTGCACGCTGTGGTCATTTCAGTCAAATGCATATCTGTTTATTACTTGCTCTCAGAATAAGATTCAGTTCTTATTTCGTCACAGAGAAATAAAGTTTTTGCGTAAGTCCGGTCACAAGTTCCTTCACCACGACCTCCCATATTCCTGTCCTGTCGTTTTCCGCAATATCAAAAGTTATGTTTGCCCTGCCGTTAACGGCGCAGTAATAGCCGGAAGGCTCGGCAGGCCTGAAAGCAGGGTCGGTAATGCTGACTTCTATCGGCACAAGTGATGGCAGAGGTTTGCCATCCTGACCGTTGACGGTTACGTCAACTGTAATCTTCTTATTCCTTTCAGCAGTTTTCGGCGCATTCAGTTGTATGGATGCAGGCTTGTTTTTTGTAATCATATAAATTCTGCCTGCTCCGGGGCCGAAAGATGCTGGAAATATGGTATAATCACCTTCAGTTGTCGCCGCCACTTCCTTGCCTGCAAGTATGTCGATGACCGCCACACCTGTTCTTTTTATTTTTATGGAAGTATCCGCGGGGACTCCGTTTTCCATGATAAGCCCGTATTGACCTACATAATCGCCGAATTCGCGGGTGTCATTGACTGCAAAAACATATTCGTCGTCACCATATTGCCTGACATGGAGAACAACTTCCTTGTTTTCGCTTTCCGCATAAGGCTGGTATTTTAAACGGAGCTTCTTTCTGATTTCATCCGCGGCGGCAAGATTTTCCGCCTTATATTTCTTCCCGTCGCCACTGGGAGCATCCGCTGCCGGAATTAAGATGTCGGGAATTATGGCCGGCACAAGGTTCTGATCCGCGATGATAATCCCGCCTCGTTTTTGAAAAGCCGCGATTTTATCAAAAGCACTTTTAGATAATACCTCACATTCGGGAAGCACAAGGACCTTGTACCGGTCAAGACCTTTTGCTTTGATTGTTTCCTCAAATACTATATCCATCTGCAATCCTGCATAGGTACACGCATGCCACCGTGCTCCAATCGGTCCGGTGCCCCATCCGAAAGATCCTTTCCCGGTAAAAACCTGAGTTGTAAAGCTTTCGAGAAATGCAACATCGTTTTTACGGTCCGGCAGTTTTTTTAACATCGGTCCATAAGGTTTGATAATCTCATTATGCAGCTTTGCCAAAGCCGGCGCCGTATCCGGGTGGGTATATTTATATGCGTGCACCTCGCCCGGCACCAGTGATCCCAGTCCATGATAGCCAATCATGTCAACCGGCCTGGAAACCGCCGTCCAGAACCCTTCTTTGATGTGAGCCGGGGACGGCGTAAGGAAAACCGTCTCTCCAATGTGATCCAGCAGAAACGGATCTGTGGTTTCCTCTTTCCTGACAGACGGCATTGTCTGGTTCTTATACCATATCGTCGATATCATTTGGAAAATCTGCTGTTTCCCGGAAGCCCCTCCGGCCATATTAATAAGCTCATCGGCCGTCATTCCTGCCCTTATGGGATCCGGACAGGTGTAGATCCACTGGCCGATCATATCAAGCTTGCCGCCTGAACCGTATAGCGGCGGGACCCGTATGGCAGGGTCAAACCAGGTAAGAAAATCCTTTTTATTTGCCTTTATCTCTTCATTGATAAGATCATTAAGATCAACCCAGCCGTCCCCGTGTTTCCAATACCATGTGTAATATTTCAAAACTGGATGATTATCATCAACTACACGGTTTTTAGGGAAGCCCGGAATTGCCCGGTAATTAACATGTGTACCTTTTATTATATCGGGAATGTTTTCACCGCTCGCCTTTTTATACATTTCCCTGTCTATATCATGAAAACAAGGTAAAGAATGATCGCGTACTTCGGTATTCAGAACGGCAAATGAGAACGCCGGGTTGGAGCCGTATGCCTGCATTAACAATTTTGCCGCTCTTTTGCAGAATTCCCTGACTTGCGGAAGAAGAGGACATATATTTTTATTTTTCTTGCCTGCGTTCTGCGGACTGCCGTCCCTGTTATGCCGCATATTTTCCGGATCACTTCCGGGAGCGGGAGCAGCGCTGAACTTAATGCCGACATCCAGGCCGTTTGTCATTGCATCGTCGATGCGGTCTATAAGCTCGGCAACTTTCCTGCTGTTATCAGGGAGTGGTTTAGTTGCGGCCGGATTTTCATATATGTATTTGAAATCAATTCCGCTGTCCAGCACATATAACACCCGGTTAAACCCGATCTCCGCCAGCTTCTCCGCGCCGCCGGTCCGGGGAATACCGCCCCACATCAGGACAGGAAATTGTTCCGGATTAGGTCTGTTGACGATACGGAATTCAAATTTTTCATTTGAAGCCGCATACCCCGGGACTTCCACAGTGCAAAGCAAATCATACTTGTCAGCCCGGATTTTGTCCGCCGGAATATTCAATATTATGTTCTCTTCTTTGCCAGGGTCTATCTCCTTTAGCTGCCGGTTGAAGTTAATGGCATTGGCAGTAAAAAATTTTACATTGACACTGGCTATTTTTTTACCGGTCATGTTTTTAATATTAAACTCCATCCGCGCATCTTTTTCCATACGCCTGAAAACGGATCTTGATAATCCCTTTGACACTGACACCGGACATGAAAGAGTCCTGGCGTCGGCTTTTACGGATGCGGATGACTTGACGACATCAGTTCCTGCTAAAGATGTAATTCCGTAACAGCATAATCCCGTCAGCAATAGCGAAATGGTACTTTTCTTCAACATGACCAGACCACCCTTCTTTTAATTCATTTAATTACATTGATTATTATTGCAGTTACAGGCTGTAGTAGAAGCTGCCGCTCTTGTCTGCCGCACCGGTGATTGCTAAAACATTACCACTCTGAGGACAATAGAATTGCCTGAGTTCGTTCATGCCCTTTGCCGCCGCATGGCCGTCCGCAAACAGCAGATCAACCTGGTTGCCGTGAACCAGCCACGGCCGTCCGTAAGTCTCGCTGGCGCTGCTGGTGAAGATCATTCTGAAGGAAGGCATCTGGGCGCCGACACTCCAGGAACATCCCACTAATACAAGCTTCGAGAATCCGACTTTGGCATACCTCTGATCTTTCATTGAAATTGCAGGGAAACCGGCAGATGCCGAATTTATGTAGGGTGAGCCGTAGGAATACGAGAGGTTGGCAGGTTTTGAGTCATTTTGAGCAGCATCGGCGATAGTGCTTGACGGACAATAGAAGATATTATATGCTGACACATATTTGTCCAGCTTCAAGCGTATAGTCCATAGCACGTTATTGCCTTTTGCCGGATCGCCCGCTTCGGATGTCGTTGTAACATTGGGGCAGTAATAATACTGATTATTGCTGTCCATATACATTATGGTTGCAGTCCCGATCTGTTTCTGGTTGCTTAAGCATTTGATCGCTTTAGCTTTTTCTCTGGCCTTATTCAGCGCCGGCAGCAGCATTGAAGCAAGGATCGCGATGATGGCGATCACAACGAGGAGTTCAATGAGTGTGAAAAAATGGTCCCTGGAATTTCCGTTCTTCGCTGTTGTGTTGTTCATTTCTCTTCCATCCTTAGATTGGGTTAGTTTAAAACAGATTCTTTAAAATACAACCATTGTTACTTCATAAGACTTGAACTCAAGTTTCAACGCCCCGTTCACCTGAACATCGGTAATTTTCAGCTTTTTACGATTCATGAAATCCGTCATTATTGTCATTTGTTTATTTTTTATGTAAATAAATTTAAAAGACTATACATTTATATTATGTGATGTTGCTGATTTTGTCAATACGTAAACACGTAAAACAGCAAAAAAAGATGATAAAAATAAATTTTAAACCTGAAAAGGCGAATATACCGCGAATGATTAAGGTGAACTGACATCGCGAATCCGAACAGCACATGCTAAAATTTAATCTTTGCAATTGTGACAATGATCCAGGCCGGCAGCAGATCAAGTATCGCCGTAGCGAATTTCAGGATCAATATATTGCTGCCGCGGCTGCGAAGGATTTTTAATGATGAGTTGAAGCTGAATCAGCGCCTGGCGCGAGAGCTCATCAAAGTCCTGGATTATCGAGGTGGTCATGAAACCCCAGATGTTGATGTTTTCAACATTGCCGAAATCAGCATAAAAAATGTCTTTCTTCCAGCATAATTTATGACTCAATACCCATTGGACTACCGCGCCGGTGGCAAACCAGTGATCCGCAAAAATCAGCAGCGGCAGGGAGCCGGAAACTTTGATATTACCATCCAGTGCCGCAATTTTTCCTCCGAAATCAGGCGGGAGATGAATAATTTCATAAAATCTTTTAACACTCCGGCAGGCGGAAATGAAGCCTGCTGTTTTCTGGTCTCCGATAAAACGGTTGACATTCGGCGTGCATAACAGATACGGAGTGGCTGACGGCAACTCGGAAAGGCGTTCAGTTACAAGTTTTGCAAAGCATTTCTGATGATCGGTTGCCACAAAATTACATTCAGGGATGGCGCGGTTGATGATGATTCCCGGCAGCTTCTTCTGACAGTCGATAATCTGCTGCATGTGCTCTTCGTCCGGATGCGACCATAGAATGCCGTCAAAATTAGCCAGATTGGAAACTTTGGTTTTGGAACCCAGCGCATCCCCGTAGGAAATATATTTCAGTGAACAATTAGGCGCTGCCGGAATATGGCGCATGAGCCAGTCCGGAGCAATATAGGCGATGCGATAACATTGAGCGGTGTTAATCACCAGACTGCCGGCGCCGCGCCTGGAGCTGATCAAACCTTTTTCGATAAGAATATCAACCGCGCTGTTGATGGTTGAACGGGTAACGTCGAAGCGTTTTGCCAGATCCATTCTTGTCGGGAACAGATCGCCTGCCGAATAAGTTCCTGACTTGATTTCAGCAATAAGTTCAAATGCAATCTGACGATAACGTTCCAGTTTCAAGATATGAAGCCTCATTTATTGTTTTCTTAATATTAAAATAACACTTGGAGATGAGATATTCAATTTGATTCAATATCATCCCGTAATTTCTAAATCTCGATAATTGCAGCTTTACCTTTTGTTCCCAATGGCGCTTCCAGGGTAAACTAAATGCTGGATTTAATTTGGCAGACAACGCTTCCGCTGATATATTCTTTAAATAATTTCTGACACGCGTTCTATTTATAATAAGGATGAAGAAAATGAGCAAAAGCGGCAAGGCGGATGACATTGTTCTGATTATCGGGGCGCATCACGAAGAAGTTGAAGCTGAATTTCCGAATATCGCGGCGAAGCTGGCGGACAGATGCAGCCGGGTCGTTATCCTTAACCCGGTCGGCGGCTGGAACTGGAGTTTCATCCGCGAACTCGGTCCCGACGGCGTGCAGCGTACCATCCGCGAAGCCAAAGCCGCCGCGCAGGAACTGGGCTGCGAAAAGGTCATCTGGGACTATCCGGTGGCGGAAGTCGAAGAACACAGGCTGGAGCTCATGCGGCGGATGGCGGATTTTATCCTGGACTTGAATCCGTCAATCGTGCTGACACACTGGCCGCAGGATTCACACGCCGACCACCGCACTATCGCCAGAATCAGCCGTCATGTGCTGAATGTCGCGCCGAACCTGGTGGAAGACTCCAAACGGTCGCTGAACGTGAAAGAAATCTATGCGTTTCAGGTCGGAATCACCCAGACGTACAATTATTATCCGGATTTTCTGGTGCTGGCCGATGACGCCAGCATGAAAAGAGCCGAAAAAGCGCTGGAATGTTTTCACGGCACCGCCAAGCAGAAAGCCTTGATTTGGTGGGAAAACGTCCAGTCGAAAACCAATAGCTGGAAACAGATTACCGGCGGCGTTCCGGCGGAGCCGCTGAAGTTCGTCGGCCCGCAACTGCCGTTGAAAGGTTTCCGGCTGGCGGAAATCCTCGGCGACGATATCATCAGCATGCCGTTCGACCGCTGGATCTACGACTCACACGGGCAAATCTGATTTAACCATAAATGCACAGAAGTTTGTTCTGTGGTTAAAAACAGGATTGATTATTCCTGTTTATTCTCGACGTTCATGAAACTGCCCATCCGGGCGATGATTTCGGTCTGGGTTTCAGCCAGCTTTTCAACGGCGTCGAGGACGCTTTCGACTTCATCCTCGTCAATGGAATAATCATCCGAGTTCAGCATATTGAGCATGGTGGTCAGGCGCAGTGAAATTTCCGCCAGTTTCTTCATCTCTTTTTGCGGCAGTTGCGCGGCGGCGATGTCAATGCTGTTCAGGAATTGCAGCCATTCCAGGCGCTCTTCGACGGTTTCCAGTATCTTCTCCCGAACCGGCGCTTTCAGTTCGTCGGCATGGCGGTTGTATCTTTCCGCAAACCTTTCCCAGCGGTCTTCGATGTAATTCATGAAGACATTTTCCTGGGCGTCGTCAATGAAATTCAGTTTTTCGTTGCCGAAGCAGCGGCTGAAGAAATCCACGAATTCCAGTTCTTTCCGGTAGCACTGGTCCAGCATGTACGCGTCAATTTCCGGGGTTTTCATCGGGATGCCGATTTCCGCCAGGATTTCATCAATCGAAGCGGTTTTGCCCTTGGAAATAATGACATCTTCAGGGACTTCCAGTTGCTCTTCGGCATCGGTATCGGATTTTCTGGTAAGGATGGTATGGCCGTTGTCAATGCTGATTTCAATATGATCGTTATTGCGGTAAAATTCATCCAGCGAAGCGCCGTCGGCAGCCAGCAGTTCCCGGCCGCCGATGAAGAACGCATTGCTCAACTGGTCGGGTATTTCCAGATAACTTTCGTAGTCATCAATAGTTTTATCAATGGCCGCGGAGTATTTTTCGATCCATTGCTTGACCTTGCTCGCTTTGCGGTTGTTGCCCGGGATGTAGCTGAAATTGAAGATGCCTTTGGTCCAATCCAGTATTTTTACCGCAATGGCGTCGCCTTCTTCAAAATCATTGGCGCGGTAGAAATCTTTTAAATCAAAAGCTTTCAGCTTCACCTGGCCGCCGGCAGTCTTGCTTTGCAGCAGTTTCATGTTCGACTGGTTTTCCGCGATCAGGAAATCGAAGATCTGCTCCGAGCCCAGCAGGACATGATATTTAATGATGTCTTCCAGTTTCTCGCTCACATCTTTCAGCGGAGCCTTCTTTTTGCTGTCAGTTCCGGTGAATTTCACGTCCGAAGGGAAGATATCTTCTGAACAAAATGCGGAAAAACGGTGTCCGGGGAAAAGTATTCCATGCTCAATTTCATGTTTGTCCGGCGTTATGCAGAACTCGGCGTTCTTAAAAAAGTTTTTCTTCAGTTGATATTCGTTTTTGGTCATGTCTTTGAACAGTTCAACGTTGCCGTCGAGTTCGCGCACGACCCTGGATTTGAAACTTTCCGCTTCTTCCTCGGAATCAAATCTATAGGCCAGGCTTGCGATGAGAGTATCCGCGGTAAACGCGCCGGCGGATTTATTCAAAAAGAGATTTACATCATGATCGAGTTTACTGGAATCTATAAGCATAGAGGCCTCCGGTTGCTAAAGGTTCATTTTCGCGATTTTTTTCAGCAGAAAGCTGCGCAGGCTGTCATCCAGTTCATTCTGCTCCCAGGTTTTTATCGTATCCAGCGATACCGCATCCTTCAGGTCGAATTCTCCGCTTTTCAGCCGGTTGAGCGAGAAAAGGGTGGCGCCGCAGCCGAGTTTTTTGCCGATGTCCGCGCACAGCGTTCTGATATAGGTGCCTTTGGTGCACTCCACGGTTATATCGACAAACGGCAGTTCGATCCGGCTGATGCGGATGCTTTTAATCGTGATGGTCTTGGCCGCCCGTTCGATCTCGATGCCTTTGCGCGCCAGTTCGTAAAGTTTCTTTCCGTCTACTTTGACGGCTGAAACCATTGGCGGAATCTGCTGCTGAACGCCGACAAAACCGGCGATGACTGTTTTTATCTGTTCCGCGGTCACATTGCTGTAATCGCTCTGGGCGGTCATTGTGCCGTCCATATCCAGCGAGTCGGTTTCGGTGCCGAGGAGCAGCGTTGCTTCGTAAGTTTTATCCTGTCCGCTGAATTTGTCGCTCAACTTGGTGAATCTGCCGATGACGATTATCAGCAGTCCGGTCGCCGCCGGGTCGAGGGTGCCGCAATGTCCGACTTTGGGAATATTGAAGCGCGCCCGGATGAAGTTTACCACATCGAAACTGGTCCAGGTTTTCGGCTTGTCGACCAGCAGCACTCCGTGCTGGGAGAATACCGGCAGCCGCGGTTTGTCAGGATCGTGCCTCATGGAGCACCCTTTCTACGTGGGAAAGCAGGATTTTTCCTGCGTTTTCCAGGCTTGAAGCCTTGATGATGCAGCCGGCCGCGAGCTCATGGCCGCCGCCGTTCAGTTTGCGGGCGATCTGGCCGACAGAGTATTTGTGGTCTTTCGAGCGGAGCGAGACTTTGAATCCGTCATCGCGCCGCTGCATGACTGCGACAATTTCCGTATCTTTCAGCGCCCGGAGGATTTCGATCAATCCCTCGGAGTTGCGCATGTCAATGTTGTATTTGCTGATAAGCTCTTCCGGAATATAGAACCAGGCGAACTTGCCGCCGCACTCAATCTGCAGATGCTGCGTGAACAGTTCCGACTCGAACTTCTGCTGGGGCAGCGGGGTTGAAAAAAACATGTTTTTCATAATTTCATGATGAGCCGCTTTGAGTTCAATCAGATCGGCGGCGCTGCGCATCACCCTGGCGGAAGTATTGTCAAAACGGAACCCGCCGGTATCCATGATGATTCCCAGCAGCAGCAGCGTTGCGGTCGCCGGGGAGATTTTAGCGCGGGGTATCTGCCTGAAGATCATGAACAGTATTTCCGCGGCGGCAGCCGCATCCGGCATGACCAGATTGTATTTTCCGTACAGCATGTTGTCCGGGTGATGGTCAATGTTGATGATCGGGATCGTGATATCGGACACGGAAATCTTACCGCCGAGCCCGGCGCGGGCGGTATTCGGATTGTCAACGATGATGCAGCAGTTATACGAGGATAAATCGTAGAGCGAAACTTCCGTCCGGTAATTGCACGGAATGAAGTCCAGGTACTTTTCCGGAAGCGCTTCAGGGATCAGCGCTTCGGCGGTTTTGCCGCATTCATGCAGCATGTTAAGTAAGGCGAAAGTGGAACCCAGGGCATCGCCGTCGGGTTTTTCATGCGTAATAATCAGGAAGTTGTCGGTTTTCGCGATAAATTCGGCGATTCCGGCAATCAGAGCATCATTCTTTTTCTTCATGCCCCAATCCCTCAATCAGCGATATGACTTTGTCTCCGGATTCAACCCGCCGGTCAAGTTTGAACTCGAGAACGGGAGTGAATTTTAAAACGATGTCTTTGGCGATTGCTTTCTGAATGTGATGTCTGACTTTCTCCAGGCACTTGATGATTTCCAGCTTTTGATATTCGGTTCCGCCGAAAACGCTGATAAAGACCTGGGCGTTATGCAAGTCCGGAGCGGTTTTCACTTCAGTCACGGATACCAGCAACCCGTGGGATGCGATATTTTCGCGCTCCAGCGTGTCCGCAATTTCGCGTTTCAGTATCTCATTGACCCGGAGCATTCTCGGTACTTTACTCATGATATATTTCCTGGCTTAAAGCGAGGCTTTCTGTAACTCGATGTCATAAACTTCAATCAGGTCTTTTTCCATAAAATCGACAAAGTTGTCGAGGCGGATGCCGCATTCAAGCCCGACCTTGACTTCCTTGACGTTATCCTGGAAACGGCGCAGCGAAAGCACTTCGCCATTATAAATAAGTTCCTTGTTACGGAAGACTCTGGCTTTGGCGCCGACGCGGATAGTACCCTTTTCAACCATGCAGCCGCATACTTTCGGGCCTTTGGAAACATCAAAAATCTGCAATATGGTCGCGGAGCCGAGTTCTTTTTCGCGTTTTTCAGGGGCCAGCCGTCCGGTCAGGGCGTCGGTGATGTCTTCCAGCAGTTCGTAGATGATGCTGTACAGCCTGATTTCCACTTTCTGCTTTTTCGCGATTTCATTGACGCCGGGATTGACTCTGACGTGGAATCCGACGACGATCGCGTGCGATGCCGCCGCCAGCATAATGTCGTTTTCCGTGATGGCGCCGACGCCGGAAAGAATAATATTGACTTTGATTTTGTCAGACGGTATTTTTTTCAGGGAATCAATGATGGCTTCGCCGGAACCCTTGACGTCGCACTTGATAATCAGGTTCAGCATGTTCTGGGTGCTGTCGCTGATTTTAGTGAACAGGTCTTCCAGGCTTTGAGTCGGCACTTGCACCAGATTTATATTCCGGCTGGACTGAGTCCTTTTCTCCGCTTCCAGTCTGGCTTCTTTTTCATTGGCGCAGACCACCAGCTTGGAGCCGGCGTTCGGAACGCCGGAAAGACCGACCAGTTTCACCGGGGTGCTGGGGCCGGCGGACCTGATGCGTTCGCCGGAGACATTAAGCATGGTTTTCACTTTGCCGTAATGTTCGCCGCAGAGCACAACCTCGCCGACATTCAGCGTGCCTTTCTGGATCAGGACATTCGCGGTCGGTCCCAATCCCTGTTCCAGTTGCGATTCCAGAACCGTGCCTCTGGCTTTGCATTTCGAGCTGGCTTTCAGTTCCAGCAGTTCAGCTTCCAGCAGGATGCGTTCCAGCAGATCGTCAATGCCCTGGCCGGTTTTGGCCGACACTCTTACCACGCCGACGTCGCCGCCCCAGTCTTCGCTGGAGAGGCTGTTCTGCTGCATTTGAAGAATGATTTTATCCGGATTAGCGCTCGGCAGGTCAATTTTATTTATCGCCACGATGATCGGCACATCTGCCGCTCTGATCTGGTTCAAGGCCTCCACCGTCTGCGGCATAAATCCGTCTTCGGCGGAAACGACCAGGATTGCAATATCGGTGACGTTGGCGCCGCGGGCCCGCATCTGGGTGAAAGCCTCATGGCCGGGAGTATCGATGAAAGTGATTTTCCTGCCTTTGAATTCAACTACTGACGCCCCGATGTGCTGGGTAATTTTACCGGCTTCATCGTCAACCACGCTGGTGTGCCGGATTTTGTCCTGCAGCGAAGTCTTGCCGTGGTCCACATGGCCCAGGAAAGTTACGACCGGCGGTCTATCCTCCATGTCTTCGGGATTTTCCTGCTCTTCCTGCTCAAATTTTGATTCAGCTTCTTCTTCGCCCTCGGGATGGCCGGGGTGTTCTTTTTCACGATGGTCAATGACCAGTTCGAAGCCGTATTTAGTGCACAATTTACCGGCAATTTCTTCGGTAATGGACTGATTGATGCTGGCGAATTCGCCGAGTTTCATCAAGTCGCTGATGACTTCGTTGGGTTTCTTCCCCACGGCTTCAGCCAGATGTTTCACAATCACCGGCGTTTTTAAATGCAGTTCCGGAGTCGCCGGCTTCTCGGGTACATCGCTATGGAGCAGCGCTTTCTTTTTATCTTTGACGACTTTAACGACTTTGACGCCTGCCGGAGCTTCTTCCTCGGTTACGGGCGGCACGCCGAAAACACTGTCCAGATGTTCTTCGATAAGAGTTACCATATCGGCGGGAATGATACTGGCGGCTCCTTCGAGTTCAATCCCTTCAGACAGAAGCTCTTCCAGGATTACTTTGGGAGATACTCCATATTTTTCAGCCAGACTTTTAACTTTGATTTTTTTCACGCCGTTATCCTTCCAATGCAAATTTGTTTGGAATCTCAGTTTTCCAGTATAAGGAAAATTTGATTCACTTCAGTTTCGTCAATTCCAATGCTCAACAGTTGTTCGCGTCCGGCGGCTTTAAGTCCTTCCATGGAGACAAAACCGTTATTTACCAGAGTGTGCGCGGTGGCGCTGGAAATGCCGAGCGTATCGGCAAGCAGGCCCGAGGCCCGTTCAATCTTTTCCGCCAGCGACTCCACTTTCTTCGGCTCGTCAATCACAATATTCATGTTCCAGCCGAGCAGTTTTGAGGACAGGCGCACATTCTGCGCCTTTTTGCCGAATGCCAGCCGCGACTGGTCCGGCGTTACATGCACCCGCAGTTCTTTTTTCTCGGCAAATACTTCAACCGTCTGCACTTTTGCCGGCTGAAGCGAATTGATGGCATACTGCCGGGTGTCAGCATCGAACGGGATTATATCGACCCGCTCGCCGCCGAGTTCATTGGTAATATTTTTCACCCTGATTCCACGCAGTCCGACGCAGGCGCCGACCGGGTCAACTCTGGGATCATTGCTCTTGACTGAAATCTTGGTCCTGCTGCCGGCTTCACGCGAAATGCCCATGATTTGCACAACGCCGTCATGGATTTCCGATACTTCACGCTCAAACAGGCGCTTCACGAAGTCCGGGTGGGTGCGGGAGACGATCAGACTCGGCCCCGCGCTGTTGGTATCCACTTTCAGCAGCAGCACATTAATCCTGTCGCCGGGCATGTATTGTTCGCCGAAGATCTTTTCCTTGGCATTCAGCACGCCTTCAGCTTTCTGAAAATCCACGATAATATTGCCGCCTTCAAAACGGCGGACAATGCCGTTGACGATATGGCCGACTTTATCGGCAAATTCATCTCTGACAGTCTCTTTTTCAGCTTTCCGCAACTGCTGCATGATTGCCTGTTTGGCGGTCTGCGCCGCGATGCGCCCGAAATTGCTCGGGGTCACTTCCCACTCAACCACATCTCCCAGTTTGACGTCGGGAAGCCTGGTTTTGGCCTGGTCAAACAGCAACTGGTCATGGTTGGGGCTGGATGCGACAACTTCGAGTTTCGCAAAAGCCTGGATATCGCCGGTGTCGGGGTCCAGACGGACACTCAACTGACTTGCCGGATGAATGCTCTTCTTCGATGCCGAAAGCAAAGCCGTTTCAATAGCTTTCACCAGAACATCCCGTCTGATTCCGCGCTCCTGCTCAATATATTCCAGAATCGTTAGTAATTCGTTGCTCATGTCCTGTTCCTTTCTGCTTCCGTGTTCAATGTTGCCGTGTCCAGTTCAAACCCAAAATAAAAAATCAATAAAAAAAGCGGGTTGAACAACACCCACTTCACAAATGCGATCTACATCTAACTATGATATGCTTCAGCTTTTAATATAAACCCGTATTTACAACTATCAAGATTATTTTTGAATAATTTCATCGCATCCGCCGCCGCCGGTTTCAGAGTCTCTCAAAACCTCTTTCTTGCATAAATGTCGAAAAAAAGTGCATATTATTCCGGATTTTACTTGATTTTTTTTGTTTGCGTGTAATGTTTATTGGCTTTGTCAGGTCTTATTGTTTCGGACCCGTCATTAATATTAATTATGGAAACTTAATTTTTCAATAAACATAACAGAAGGTTTTAAGGATGCCGAATAACAAAAAAAATAAGTCAGCATTGAAGAGATTGCGCACCAGCAAAGAAGATCAGATCAGAAACAAGTCCAGAAGGACTACTCTGAAGACTGTCGAAAAGAAATTCCGCACCGCCGTGCAGGAAGCTGATGCCGCAAAAGCCGGTGAACTCATGAAGGATTACTTCAGCGCTCTGGACAAAACTGCCAAAATCGGGGTGATCCATCCCAACAAGGTAGCGAACAAGAAGTCCCAGATCGCAGTCCTGATGAACGGCCTGAAGAAGTAATTCCGCCGCGTTCCTGTTTTTTATGATCCGCCCGGGCAATCTGCCCTGGCGGATTTTTGCTTTTAACAGGAATGAAGACGCGGATGCTATGGATTGCATTTGACAACTAAAAGCCTATATTGATGCCGTAGATACTTTGGATCGAAAGAAGGAAAACGGCATGAGGAACTTTTTACGCGCAATCCTGAACGAATGGAAACAGCACTTATGGTCGCTGTTGTTTTTATTTGTGACCGAAGTTTTATTAGTCCTTGTATGGATATTTATTACTAAATATGTGCAGAATGAGTATGCCACACACTACGATGAATTCTATTTATTGACAATGATGATTTTATACTGCGGCATTCCTGTCGTCATGGCGCCAAATCTGCTGACGGATTCTGCCGGACAGGATAATTCGGATAAACATCTTGCTTCTTCCGGACAGGGAAGGCTTTACTGGATAAAATTTGTCGCCGGATTGATACTGTTCATTTTCCCGATATTTGCATTATTCGCTATAGGGTGGATTCATGCCGGTGTTCCGTCAGACTCAATTTACTATGAAAACACCATCATTATTTTGAGTGTTGCCGTTGGAATTTATGTCTTGTTCTTTTTCATCGCGAGTATGATGCCGAAAACTCGCAGGCCCATTGCATTGGGAGTGGCGATCTTGGCAACATTGCTGCTATTGTTTCTGTTGGCTCCGGGGATGATGAGCGGAATTGCCTTATTGGGTAATGATTTGTTGATTCAATATGTTATTGAGAAAGTAACTAAATTTTCTTATAAAGGATATTATGAAGGAACTCCAGGTTATCTCGCTGGTCTTGCAGGAATGGCATTTTTAAGTCTTGGCATAATTCTTCTGCCGCCGCTGGGGTATCTGTTATGGACGAGAAAAATTATTAGAGGGAAAAAGTATCTGAAGTCTTTATTAGCTGGCGCTGGCTTGCTGGTTCTGATTTCAATTGTGTTGTGGATTATTGCTGTCACCGCCGGACAGTCCGGATTGCGTCAGGCTGAACGTGATGCCGCCGCCGCCGGGATATTATGTGAACCGGAGCAATTACTGGCGAAATTGCCGCCTGTTCAGGAAGAACGTAATGCCGTCAATTTATATTGCAGCGCTTATAAAATGCTGAACAGATTCAATGCGCAGAACATAGATTTATATTGGCATGCACTGGCATCTCTTCAACCTAAAGAAGCATCGACTGAATCCAGACAACATCTGATTGACCTTGTCCAGTCTCCAGAAAGTAAACAGATTTATGCCATGCTTGAACAGGCGGCATCCTATCCGGAGTGCCGCTTCGTGCCGAAAATCGAGCAAAGGCAGGTAAAATTATTTGAGTTTGAGATGAATCATCTAGCTGAATTTATCCTCGCCCGTGCTTGCGTTTTTAAATTAAACGGTCAGGATGATAAAATTCTGCCGGAAATAGAGAAAAGCCTGAAGCTTGCGCAAATAATCAACAATGAGCAATTTCATTACTCCTTTATCAGAAACCGGTTCATAGTAGAAGACACGATTACTGAGGCCGTTAAAATCGGGCCGGACAATCCCCCCTTTGCCGCCAGTTACCGCAGAATGCTCGATTATTTGAATCAGCATCCGATTAATTATATTAGTGCGGACATGGAGCCGGAATACAATTATTTTTCCACTCTCCTTAAATTGCAATGCCGATTTGATGAAGGTAAATTGAGATCTTGCGAAGATAATTATTTATACAAAATGTTGCTATGGAATGATTTACTGGCTGGTTATCCGCTGGTTGTCAGGTATTTCGCATACCATATTAATAATAGTGTCAAAGTCCGGCATGAAATGCTGAAAATCCGGGAAATGCCGGTACTGCCGCCGGAATTGCGCCGGTTTGTTGATAATTATTACCCGCGGGGGTATAATTTGCTGTTAAGTTTTGATTTGCGCAAATTATTTAATGCCAGGTCGTTGCAGGCTATGCTCAAAATCGGGCTGGCGCTGAAGATATACAAGTGTGAGCACGGAAAGTATCCGGCGTCATTACAGGAACTGGTTCCGGCGATACTGCCGGAAATTCCGGTGGACCCGCTGGACGGCAAGGCTTTCGGCTACAGCGCCAAGAATGACAATTTTACCCTGACCCGTAACTCAGAATGGAAACGGGAGTTAAGCTCGGAGTTAAAATCGAAACCGTGATTTGATTTTATCGGGTAAAATGGAACATTTGTAAAAAATCCTGTACATCCTGTCTATCCCTGTTAAATGCCGTGCCGATTTCTCTTTATCGTTTTCATGTTTTTTGTTAATCCACTCTTGACAGGTCGGTACTTTTGAATTATCATATAACTATAATATAGAATATGTGTTCCATAATATAGAACAATAAGTAGATTTCATGATACAGTCATTGGAACGGGCGGCAAAGATTTTGCGGCTGGTGGCGGACAGCGGGGACGGGATACGCCTCTGTGATCTTGCCCGTGCCTGTGAAATGAAACGGAATACGATTTTCAATCTGGCAGATACTTTGGTTAATGAACGATTGCTGGCAAAAACAGACAGCGGCAAATACATCATCGGCGACATGATATTAAAGCTGGCGGGCGGACAAAAGCGAAACAGCTATCTGCTGATTGTGGAAGAGGAACTTCGCGAACTGCATCTGAAATATCCCGGCTCGGAGATTTATTATTCTGAACTGGGCAATGCCGATATTATCGCCAGATTTCGCTTTGACCCGGCGAATCCCGGCAAAGCGATATATCCGGACGGCATGACCTTGAATCCATATTTTACCGTAGCCGGGCTGGCGTTTTTCGCTTTTGCCCCGGAGGAAAGTCTGTTGAGTTTGCGCTCCCGAAACCCGTTTGAGTATCATGGGTTAAGCGCCTGGGGCAGTATGGATAAATTTCTGGCGCAGTTGGCTGCCGCCAGGAAAAAGGGATATGCCGAAACGCCGCTGCTGACCCCGCGGACGGACTTAAAAGCCGGCATTCCGGTGCGGACCCCGGATGGCGGCATGACCGGCGCAATCACATTTCACCTGCATGATGTCAACTTTGCGGACGAAAGCGGGATTATGCGCACCGTCATGGCAGGCGCTGAAAAAATAATTTGCAAAATTAATACAACGAAATAACAGGAGCTGATCATGTTTGAAAAATCTTATGATGTTGCGGTATGCGGGGGAGGGGTTGCGGGTGCGGCGGCGGCGATCGCGGCGGCGCGGCGCGGACAGAAGACTGCGCTCATTGAGAAAACTATTTTCACCGGCGGACTCGCCACTACCGGTATAATTTTCATCTATCTTCCGCTCTGCGACGGCAACGGCACGCAAGTCACCTTCGGAATCCCCGAAGAACTCCTGCTCTCAAGCATAAAATACGGGCCGGGCGATGTGCCGGAATGGCAAAAAGGACGCAAGGCGGAAGAGGCAAAAAGGTACCGGGCGGTCTTTTCGCCTGCTTCGTTTGTTATTGCGCTTGATGAGCTGCTCACCAATGCCGGAGTCGATATCTGGTTTGACACACTCGTCTGTGCCGCCAATGTTCATGACGGCCGCCTCGCCGCGGTTGAAGTGGAGAACAAAAGCGGTCGCGGCCGCATTTCGGCGAAATGCTTCGTCGATGCCACCGGGGATGCCGATATCGCGCATCAGGCGGGACTGGGCTGCCCGGCGGCGCAGAACGCCCTTGCCTTCTGGGCGCTTGAATATGCAAATGGAGCACAGTGGCGTCTGAATAATTCGGTAGAGAATATTGCCACGTATGTCAAGGGCAGTTCCTGGGACAAGAAGCGCGGTACATCCGGCATTGACGGCTCTGAAGTAAGCAGCTTCATTCTCGACGGGCGGACGCAATACCGCGAACGGCTTGTAAAAGAATACGGCACTGGCAAAAAAGACCGTAAAACACTCTTTCCGCTGACTCTGCCGTCAATGGCGCAATTCCGCACCACTCGCCATATTCCTGCTCTATACAAACTCAAGGATGGTCAGGACTGGACCCATTTCGACGACTCGATCGGGCTGGCCGCGGACTGGCGGAAACCGGGATTTGTCTGGGAAATTCCCTATCGCAGCATGCTGCCGGCTGGTTTGAAGAACCTGGTGGCCGCCGGCCGTTGTACCGCCGCGGAAGAGGATGCCTGGGAAGTTACCCGGGTGATTCCCGCTGCGGCGCTGACCGGTGAAGCCGCCGGAACCGCTGCCGCACTGGCTGCCGCTTCCGGTGTTTCTCCGGATGATATTCCCGTTGCAACGCTTCAGGAGGCGCTGCGCCGTGCCGGCAACAAAATCCACTTTGATGAAGTAGGGCTTGTTGGAAAAAAATAAATTTGCCAGGTTCATGCCAGCGTTGCAAATTCCTGCGGATTTACCGCATATTTCAACGCTTTGCCGTCCAGCCTGCGGTCGTTGAAAATAGCTTTGACGGCCTGAAAAACCAACTTGACATGAAAAGATTGCGGATACATACATCAGCGGCGATGGACGCCAGGATGTTCCTGCAGTTTCTGGCCCTGATCTACATCTGTCAAATCCGCAATGCCATCCAGAA